>Ga0209066_10000224_pt1 | contig 85874 bp, 81 predicted proteins | sample All_14_2_FD_187198 | JGI IMG/M metagenome (GOLD analysis project Ga0209066, IMG submission 187198) | Freshwater microbial communities in response to fracking from Pennsylvania, USA - Allegheny Zone_MetaG_DW_15 (SPAdes) (version 2) ...
GCGGCCACGACAGCACCCAGGGCCGTCGCTGCACCGGCAGCTCAGGCCACCTTGCCGCTCTTTGACGACGAGGCACCGTCCGGTGCCTCGCCCTGATCCGCCAGATCCGCCAGGCCCACCGGCTTGGTCGGCAGCCGCCACAACCACAGCGCCACCAGGCTGCAGCACAACGCCGGCAACCAGGGCCAGCGCGGCATGGCCACCCAGGCCCAGACTGAACTGACGGTCATCATGGCGGTGGCCCACTGCTTGGCACGCAAAGGCACAGCGCGCGAAGCGCGCCAATCACGCACCCAGGGGCCGAAACGAGGGTGCGCCAGCAACCAGCGCTCCCAACGCGGACTGCCACGCGAAAAGCAGCCGGCCGCCAGCAACACGAAAGGCACCGTTGGCAACAAGGGCAGGAAGGCGCCGATCAACCCCAGCAACAAACTGAGCCATCCCGCGAGCTGCCACAGACTGTCACGCCAGCGACGCGGCGAGCGATCAAGCCCGGTAGATGCATCAACCGGCACCTCTGGCGCAAGGGGCAACTTCATGACAAACGGGGCCCTCCGGGGCGTCAGTGGCACGCTGGAACAAGCGTTGCTTCAGGACTGAGGATAATCTGGCGCCTGCGCTTTTTTGCCGCGCCGACTGCAGAGCCTGCACGATCGAGCAGTGAATCTTCTCTCTTCCAGTGAGTTCCAGTTGAGCAACACATCCGATCTGATTGAAGTGCGCGTCGCGCGCAAAAACATCGAAGCCGAGGGCATTGCCAGCTTCGAGCTCGTGCGTCCTGACGGCGGTGCCCTGCCAGCCTTCGAGCCCGGCGCGCATCTCGACATCCACGTGCCCGGCGGCGTGGTTCGCCAGTATTCGCTGTGCAACCCAGCCAACGAGACCCACCGCTACCGCATCGCCGTGTTGCGCGACCCGGCTTCGCGCGGCGGCTCTGAAGCGATGCACGCCAAGGTAAATGAGGGCGACGTGCTGAAGGTCAGCGCGCCGCGCAACCACTTCCCGCTGCAATCAGGCAACGGCCACACGCTACTGATGGGGGGCGGCATCGGCATCACGCCGGTGCTGTGCATGGCCGAGCAGCTGTCTCGCACGGGCGGTTCGTTTGAGCTGCACTACTGCGCCCGCTCGCAAAGCCGCACCGCCTTCCACGATGCGCTGCGTGCCGAAAGCTTTGCAGACGAGGTGCACTTCCATTTCGACGACGGTGCGCCCGAACAGAAACTGGACATCGCCCAGAAGCTGACGTCCTGCACGCCGGACACGCACCTGTACGTCTGCGGCCCCAAAGGCTTCATGGACGCCGTGCTCGGCAAGGCGCGCGAGCTGGGCTGGCCCGAGTCGCGCATCCACTTCGAATACTTCGGTGCCGAGGTGGTGCACAAGGCCGACGATGGCGCCTTCGAAGTCGAGATCGCCAGCAGCGGCAAGGTGATCAGCATCGCACACGACACGAGCATCACCACCGCGCTGGCCGAAGTGGGCATCGACATCCCGCTGTCCTGCGAACAAGGCGTGTGCGGCACCTGCCTGACCCGCGTCATCTCCGGCACGCCCGACCACCGCGACATGTACCTCACGCCGGCCGAGCAGGAACAGAACGACCAGATCCTGCCCTGCTGCTCGCGGTCAAAGTCGCCACGGCTGGTGCTGGACCTCTGAGGCCCCTTGCGCCCAGCAAAAAGCCCGGCACTGCCGGGCTTTTTGCTGTTGGTGTGTCCAGCGGGACATCGCAATGAAGGTCTGGGTGGTGCCGACTATCTGACTCGAACAGATGACCTACCGCTTACAAGGCGGTTGCTCTACCAACTGAGCTAAGCCGGCCAAGGCCTTATCTTACCGAGACGCGCGGACGGCTCACTTGATCCGCTTGAGCGAGGGCCGGCTGCCGCCGGCTGGCGCGCCCGACGGCGGCGGGGGCTCGTCCACCGATGACGCATCACCCCGCTGCCCGCCATGTTCTGCTTCCACTTGCGGGGTGGCAAGCCGCAGCCCGCCACCCGCGGCGGGTGCAGGCTCGCCCACCATGGGCGTTGCCGCAGCAGCCTCGGTGGGCACCGGAAACGCCATACCCTGCCCGTTTTCGCGGGCGTAGATCGCGATCACATGGTCGATGGGCACGTTGATCTCACGCGCCACACCGCCGAAGCGCGCCTTGAACTCGATCGCCTCGTTGCCCAACCGCAACCCGCTGGTGGCCTCGAAGCCCACGTTCAGCACGATTTCCTGGTTCTTCACGTACTCCACGGGCACCTGCACCGTGGCGTCGACAAAGACCGCCACGTAGGGCGTGAAGCCGTTGTCGGTACACCATTCATGCAGGGCACGAATGAGGTACGGACGGGTGGACGTGCCCTGCGAGTCGGGTGTGGTGGGCGGGGTCGGAGCGTTGGCCATGCAGATCGTGTCGCGACTTACTTGCGCATCACCTTCTCGGAAGGCGTCAGCGCCTCGATGTAGGCGGGGCGGGAGAAGATGCGCTCAGCATACTTCAGCAGCAGCGCTGCGTTCTTCGACAGGTCGATGCCGTAGTAGTCCAGTCGCCACAGCAGCGGGGCGATGGCCACGTCGAGCATCGAGAAGTCGTCGCCCAGCATGTACTTGTTCTTCTGGAAGATCGGCGCGAGCTGCGTCAGGCGGTCGCGGATCTGCGAGCGGGCGCGTTCCAGTTGCTTGTCGTTGGGCTTCACGCCACCCCGGCCTTCGAGCGTGTTCACGTGGGTGAACAGTTCCTTCTCGAAGTTGAACAGAAACAGGCGCACGCGTGCGCGGGCCACCGGATCACCCGGCATCAGCTGCGGGTGCGGGAAGCGCTCGTCGATGTACTCGTTGATGATGTGCGACTCATACAGGATGAGGTCGCGTTCCACGAGGATAGGCACCTCGTTGTACGGGTTCATCAGCGCGATGTCTTCGGGCTTGGCGAAGAGGTCGACATCGCGAATCTCGAAGTCCATGCCCTTCTCGAACAGGACGAAGCGGCAGCGATGCGAATACGGACACGTGGTCCCGGAGTAAAGCACCATCATGGCGGGGGTACTCCTTGCGGAATCTAGGGTGAATAAAAAGAACAGCGCGCAGACGCCTGAAGCGCTGCGCGCGGTAAGCCGGCCCGATGATCGGGCACGGCGCCGGAGACGTTTACTTCACGTCTTTCCAGAACGAAGCGTTCAGACGCCAGGCAATGACCATGAAGACCGAAAGGAACAGCAACACCCAGACGCCCAGTCGCACACGCAGGCCCTGGGCGGGTTCGCCCATCCACTGCAGGTAGGCGACCAGATCAGCCACGGCGCTGTCGTACTCCTGCGCGCTCAGCTTGCCAGGCGTCACTTGCTCAAAGCCTTTGAAGACGTGAGCCGTCTTGGCGTGGTCATGCGGATCCTGCTGCTCTTCGAACACCGCACGACGCACGCCCTGCAGTTCCCACAGCACATGCGGCATCGCCACGCTGGGGAAGGCCAGGTTGTTCCAGCCTGTGGCCTTGGTGTCGTCCTGGTAGTAGGTGCGCAGGTAGGTGTAGAGGTAATCCGCCCCGGAGTAACCGGCGCCGGCGCGAGAACGGGCGATCACGGTCAAGTCGGGCGGGGCCGCGCCGAACCATGCCTTGGCCTGATTGGCGTCGATCGAGGCCTTCATCACCTCGCCCACCTTCTCGGTGGTGAAGAGCAGGTTTTCCTTGATCTGCGCCTCGGTCAGGCCGATGTCACGCAGCCGGTTGAAACGCATGTAGGCCGCCGAATGGCAGTTCAGGCAGTAGTTGACGAACAGCTTGGCACCGCGCTGCAGGGCAGCCTCGTCGTGCAGCCGGTCGGCCGGGAAGGTATCCATGTGGATGCCCGAGCCCGAGGCCTGCGCCGGCATCGAGATGCAAGCCGCACCCATCGCCAACGCTGCCAGGAATTTTGCAAGAAGCTTGTTCATGGTTGTGAGATCCAGGTTCGTCCGCTGTGCGATCAGTGACCCGAGAAGGTCACGCGGTCGGGCACCTGCTTGAAGGTACCCCACTGGCTCCACCAGGGCATCAGCAGGAAGAAGCCGAAGTACACCAGGGTGCCCACTTGCGAAACGCGCTCGCCCACCGCCGATGGGGCCTGAATGCCCAGGTAGCCCAGCACGAAGAAGAAGACAACAAACACCATGTAGAAGTGCATGTGCCAAGTCGGCCGATAGCGGATCGACTTCACCGGGCTGCGATCGAGCCAGGGCAGGAAAAAGAAGATCACCACCGAGCCACCCATCACCACCACGCCCCAGAACTTGGCGTCCAGCGCATAGAAGCCCAGCGCCAGCACCACGGCCGCGCCGGCAGACACCAGCTTCACCACGCCACTGCGGCTGCGCACGAAGGTCAACGCCAGCACGAAGGCCAGGAACAGCCACAGCGGCAACAGGAACTCCGACGTAGTGGCACGCAGCATCGAGTAGAACGGCGTGAAGTACCAGACCGGCGCGATGTGCGGCGGCGTCTTCAGCGAGTCGGCCGGAATGAAGTTGTTGTATTCCAGGAAGTAGCCGCCAAACTCGGGCGCGAAGAACAGGATGGCGGTGAATACCATCAGGAATCCCGAGACACCCAGGATGTCGTGCACCGTGTAGTACGGGTGGAAGGGGATCCCGTCCAGCGGGATGCCGTTGGCGTCCTTCTTGGCCTTGATCTCCACGCCATCGGGGTTGTTCGAACCCACTTCGTGCAGCGCGATGATGTGCGCCGCCACCAGACCGATCAACACCAGCGGGATCGCGATCACGTGGAAGCTGAAGAAGCGGTTCAGGGTGGCATCGCCCACCACGTAGTCACCGCGAATCAGCAGGGCCAGATCCGGGCCCACCAGCGGCACGGCAGCAAACAGGTTCACGATCACCTGCGCACCCCAGTACGACATCTGACCCCAAGGCAGCAGATAGCCGAAGAAGGCCTCGCCCATCAGGCACAGGAAGATCAGGCAGCCGAAGATCCACACCAGCTCACGCGGCTTGCGGTACGAGCCGTACAGCAACCCGCGGAACATGTGCAGGTAGACGACGATGAAGAATGCCGACGCGCCGGTGGAGTGCATGTAGCGCACCAGCCAGCCCCAGGGCACGTCGCGCATGATGTACTCGACCGATGCGAACGCCAGGTTGGCATCGGGCTTGTAATGCATCACCAGGAAGATGCCGGTGACGATCTGGATCACCAGCACCAGCAACGCCAACGAGCCGAAGAAGTACCAGAAGTTGAAGTTCTTCGGGGCGTAGTACTTGGAAAGGTGTTCTTCCCAGAGCGACACCAGCGGGAACCGCTGATCCACCCAGGTCGCCACGCCGTTCAGGGGGCCGACCCCCGTCACGGGCTTCTTGTCCGCTGCGGCCATCAGGCTTCTCCTTTTTCGTCCTTGCCGACGACGATGCGCGTGTCGGACAGATACATGTGGCGCGGCACTTCGAGGTTGTCGGGTGCGGGCTTGTTCTTGAAGACGCGGCCAGCCATGTCAAAGGTCGAGCCATGGCAGGGGCAGAGGAAGCCGCCAGCCCAGTCATCAGGCAACGACGGCTGAGGGCCTGCCACGAACTTGTCGCTGGGCGAGCAGCCCAGGTGCGAGCAGATGCCAACGACCACCAGGTACTCAGGCTTGATCGAGCGGGCTTCGTTCTTCGCGTAATCGGGCACCGGATACGCCGTGCGATCCGACTTGGGATCGGCCACCTGGCCGTCCAGCTTTTTGACCGCTTCGAGTTGCTCGGGCGTGCGACGCACGATCCACACCGGCTTGCCGCGCCATTCCACGGTGAGCTTCTCTCCGGGCTTGATGCCCGAGATGTCGACCTCGACCGGGGCCCCGGCGGCCTTGGCACGCTCGGAGGGGGTGAAAGTGCTGACGAAGGGCACAGCCACTGCCGCGCCGCCGACAACGCCAGCGCAACTGGACGCGATCAACCACGTCCGCTTGGCCTGGTCGACTTGCTGGTCACTCATGGGATTCCTCAGGCATCGAGAGTTAATAACCCCGCTCGGATCGGGGCAACCGCGGATTCTAGCTGACGAGACATGCTGCTGGGCCCGGATCGCCGGCTTCAGGCCCCTGCGGGCGCCGTCCGGGGTGGCATCGGGCGCCTGCTCAACGCCCCATCACCGTGGCCAGCGCCACCGCAGCCGGCTCCACATTGCGACGGTTGAGCCCCGCCACGCACAGGCGGCCCGAGCGCAGCAGGTACACCCCGAACTCCTCACGCAGCCGATCCACCTGCTCCGGGCTCAGGCCGGTGTAGCTGAACATGCCACGCTGCCTGATGAAGCGATCGACCGGCACCCCGGGCAGCCGCTGCGTGAGCACCGCGTGCAGCTGCTGGCGCATCTGCACCAGGCGCACTCGCATGCCTTCCAGCTCTTCCAGCCACTGCACACGCCAATCGGGCGCGTTCAGCACCGCAGCCACGAGACGTACGCCATGATCAGGCGGGCTCGAATACATCTTGCGCACCACCAGCTGCATCTGCCCGTAGACCAGATCAGCCTCTGCGCGCGAAGGGCAGACGATGGACAGGGCCCCGCACCGTTCCGAATACATCGAGAAGTTCTTCGAAAACGAGCTGGCCACCAGGAAAGGCATGCCACTGCGTTCGAACAGGCGCAGCACCTCGGCGTCGGCCTCAACCCCGTCGCCAAAGCCCTGGTAAGCAATGTCCAGGAAGGGCAGCAGCTCACGCTCGGCCAGCACGGGCAACACCGCCCGCCATTGATCGAGCGTCAGGTCCACACCCGTGGGGTTGTGGCAGCAGGCGTGCAGCAGCACCACGCTGCGCGGCGGCAAAGCCCGCAACCCCTCCAGCATGGCGTCGAACCGCACGCCGCCGGTGGCCTCGTCGTAGTAGGGGTAGCTGTTCACCACAAACCCGGCGCCCTCGAAGATGGCCCGGTGGTTGTCCCAGCTCGGATCGCTCACCCACACGTGGGCCGCCGGAAAGTACCGGCGCAGGAAATCAGCACCCAGGCGCAGCGCCCCCGAGCCGCCGATGCTCTGCACCGTGATCACGCGCTCCTGCGTGACGGATGCCGCATCGGCGCCAAACAGCAGCGCCTGCACGGCCTGGCGATAGACCGGATCTCCAGCCATTGGCAAGTAGGGCCGTGGCGCTGTCGGGTCGAACAGCGCCTGCTGCGCTTGCTGCACCGAACGCATCACGGGCACCCGCCCGGCGTCATCGAAGTAGTAGCCAATCGTCAGGTTGATCTTGTCGGCCCGCGGATCGGCCTGGAAGGCATCGTTGAGCTTGAAGATCGGATCGCCTGCGTAAGGCTCAAGGTGTTCGAACATGGGTGGGCCGCGTCGGGATACAAAACCTGATTATCCCCAGCCACCCCGGCGAGGCGGGCTGCTGCGTGAACAAATGGCGGCGGCGCGCGCCAGCCCGCACCGCCGCGTCCCCCTGCCCCCGCATCAAGGGGCTTGGCGGCCTTGCCGCAGGTCGGGTCAACCCCAACAATCAACCTGTTACAAAACGAACAGGGGCAGGGATGGCGGGGAACGGGCGGGTGGCAATCCTCGGGTTCAGCGCCTTCGAGCGCCAGACCCTGGAGAGCTATTTCCGCATCGCTGCGCAGCGCGGCCCCACCCGCCCCGCCACCGGCTTCGAGCTGACGCACGACCTCTCCATCGCCTCGCTGATGCTGGTGGACGCCGATCAAGCCGGCCTCGTGCTCGGCGTCATCGAATGTGGCCGCTTGGGCGACTGCGTGCTGATCGGCGGACGCATGGCGCCGGCAGGTGCGGCGGCCTGGCTGCCGCGCCCGGTCGACGCCCTGCAAGTGGCCCGCACCCTGGCCGAGATCCACCAACGCCGCACCCAGCGCGGCATGGCGCAGGCACTGGCCGACAGCCGCCCGCGCACCACCGGCCCCAGCGCGAGAGCGCGCCAGCAGGCCATGCAGCAAAGCGGCGCGCATCGATTCGGCTCGGTCGACGGCTACAGCAATGCAGTGGTCGCATCGGGCGACTTCAGGCTCGCCAACGTGCTCATCATCTCGGACGATGAATTCGAATGGCGCCCGCTACACGCGCTGCTGGACCGTTTGGGCTATGACGTCGGCGTCTCCCACACCAGCCGCGCCGGCCTGACGCAGGCTCAGCAACGCCCCTGGCGCTTCGTCTTTCTGGGGGCCCGGCTCAGTGCGCCCGGCCCGTTCGAGGCCTGCAAGGCACTGAAGGCACAGCGAGACCCCGACAACGCGGCGATCGTGGTGGTACTCAACACCGCCGGCAAGGCCATCGACCGCATTCGAGCCACCTTTGCAGGCGCCGACGCCTGCCTCGACAACACGGCGCTCACAGGCGAGCTGATGTCACTGCTGTCACGGCATGACACTGCCTTCGAGCGGGTGTTCGAACCCACCGCACCGATGGCGCTCTAGTGCCGTCAACAGGAGGCTCAGCCGTCGCTGCGAGCCAACGCCATCAACCGATTCACTTCTTCTGCATGGCGCAAGGTATTCATCCGGTGCCAACGCTGGATCCAGGCCATCACGCCGGCCACCAGCAGCCCGAAGATGGTGATGGCGCCGAAGGCCGACATGCCCCAGCGCGTCAACCCGGTGTAGAGCGCTCCCAACGCCAGAATGCACGCCTGCTCGTTGAAGTTCTGCACGGCAATCGACCGGCCCGCGCCCATGAGGTTGTGCCCACGATGCTGCAACAGCGCATTCATTGGCACCACCAGGAAACCGCCCAAGCCGCCCAGCACGATCAGGAACGGTACGGCAATCCACAGATCCTGGATGAAGATCATGCAGATCACCAGCACGCCCATGGCCACCCCCAACGGCATGACCTTCACCGCCTGGTCCAGCCGCATGGCCACCGACGCCAGCACCGCCCCGACGGCCGTGCCGATCGCCACCACCCCCACCAGCGATGACGCCTGCGTGGTGCCATAGCCCAGCGCCGCAGCCGCCCAGGCCAGCACGATGTAGCGCAGGTTGCCGGACACGCCCCAGAACAGCGTTGTCGTGGCCAGCGAGATCTGGCCCAGCTTGTCACGCCACAGGCGCGCATTGCAGTCGGAGAAATCGCGGATCAGCGCCAGCGGCTGATTGACGAAGGGCTGCAACTCGGCCTCGGTGCGAGGGATGCGCAGGTTGAAGAGCGCCGCCAGCACGTAGAGGAACACCATCGTGCAGATCGCCGCCTCGGGCGGGGTGTCAACGTTGGTGGTCACCAGCGGCAAGTCGAACGACAACAGGGTGGGGGACAACATCGGGCCGATCAGCTGCCCCCCCAGCAACACGCCGAGGATGATCGACGTGATGGTCAACCCCTCGATCCATCCATTGGCCTTGACCAGCTGGGACGCCGGCAACAGCTCGGTGAGGATGCCGTACTTGGCCGGCGAATAAGCCGCCGCCCCCAGCCCCACGATCGCAAACGCCAGCAGCGGGTGCGCACCAAACAGCATCATCAGGCAGCCTATCACCTTGATGGTGTTGGAGACGAACATCACTTTGCCCTTGGGCACCGCATCAGCCAACGCGCCCACGAAGGGCGCCAGCACCACGTAAAACAGCGCAAACATGGGCACCAGCGCAGCCCGCTGCCACTCGCCCGACCCATTGGTCTTCAACAACTCGACGGCCGCAACAAACAATGCGTTATCAGCCAGCGAGCTGAAGAACTGCGCTGACATGATCGTGTAAAAACCTTTTTTCATCCGCGGCTCGGTGGGTCCTGTGGCCTACCGGGAGCGATGCTGAGACCGTCGCTCCCCGGGGCCGCGGGGTTATAGCATGCCGCTGGCACAATGAACCGATGCCCCGGCCCATCGAAGCCCTCATTCACCCCGCCGCCTACGCTCACAACCTCGCCCGCGCCAGGGCGGCCGCGCCGGATGCAAAAGTCTGGGCCGTGGCCAAGGCCGGCGCCTACGGCCACGGCATCGAACGGCTGTTCCCCTCGCTCATTGCTGCCGATGGCATCGCCGTGCTCGACCTGGACGAAGCCCAGTGCCTGCGACGGCTCGACTGGCGCGGCCCCATCCTCCTGCTTGAAGGCGCCTTCGGCCCGCGGGACCTGGAGCTGTGCTCCCAGCTCGGCCTGTGGCACGTTGTCCATCACGACGCCCAGATCGACTGGCTGGCCCTGCACAAAACCCATCAAGGCCATCGTGTCTTCCTCAAGCTGCAGAGCGGCATGCATCGCCTGGGTTTTGATGCAGCGGCCTTCCGCAGCGCTTATGCCCGCCTGAGCCTGCTGCCGCAGGTGGAAGAGATTTCGTTGATGACCCACTTCGCCGACGCCGACCGCAACGGTGGCATCGACGCGGCTCTGCACCTGTTCGACACCGCATGCGAAGGGCTCAGCGGCGAACGCAGCCTGGCCAACAGCGCCGCCCTGCTGCGCGAGGGCCCCGACCTGCGCCGCCTGGGCGACTGGGTGCGGCCCGGCATCATGTGCTTCGGCAGTTCGCCCGACCACCCAGCCCACACCGCCGCCGATTGGGGGTTGCAGCCCACCATGACGCTGCGCACCCGCCTGATCGCCGTGCAGTCGCTGCAGGCCGGCGATGGCGTGGGGTACGGCAGCCTGTACGTCGCCCCCGAGCCCATGCGCATCGGCATCGCCGCCTGTGGCTATGCCGATGGCTACCCACGCCACGCCCCGGCCACGGCGGCCAGCGGCGCACCGGTGCTCATCGACGGCCAGCGCAGCCGCACGGTCGGGCGCGTGTCGATGGACATGATCGCCGTCGACCTGCGCCCCTGCCCCCAGGCCGACATCGGCAGCGAGGTCACCCTGTGGGGTCGCGGCCCCCACAACACGGTGCTGCCCATCGACGAGGTGGCCCATGCAGCGGGCACCGTGGGCTACGAGTTGATGTGCGCGCTGGCCCGCCGCGTGCCGGTCAGCGTGACGGCCGATTGATCCATGGCCAAAGAAAAGAGCATCTACTCCTGCACCGCCTGTGGCGCCACGACGCCCAAATGGCTGGGCCGCTGCCCGCAGTGCAATGAGTGGAACACGCTGGAAGAAGGCATTGCCGAGAAGACCGGCGCCAGCCGGCACCGCTTCCAGTCGCTGGCGCCCAGCCAGGGCGTGACGACGCTGTCGAGCATCCAGGCCGGTGACGTGGCTCGCACCCCCACCGGGCTGGACGAGCTCGACCGCGTCTGCGGCGGCGGCATCGTGGCCGGCGGGGTGATCCTGATCGGCGGTGATCCGGGCATCGGCAAATCCACCCTGCTGCTGCAGGCAGCTGAGAGCCTATCAACGCGCACCCCGGTGCTGTACGTCACTGGCGAGGAATCTGCTGCCCAGCTGGCGCTGCGCGCACAACGCCTGGGCCTGTCAGGCCAACACATTCGGGTGGTGGCCGAGATCAACCTCGAACGCATCCTGGCGACCATCGAAAGCGAAGCACCCGCCTTCTGCGTGATCGACTCGATCCAGACGGTCTATTCCGAGCAGCTCACTTCGGCGCCCGGCTCGGTGGCCCAGGTGCGCGAATGCGCCGCACAGCTCACCCGCATGGCCAAGTCCAGCGGCTGCGCCCTGGTGCTGGTGGGCCACGTCACCAAAGAAGGCGCGCTCGCCGGCCCGCGCGTGCTGGAGCACATCGTCGACACGGTGCTGTACTTCGAAGGCGACACCCATTCCAGCTTCCGCCTGGTGCGCGCCATCAAGAACCGCTTCGGTGCCGTCAACGAGATCGGCGTCTTCGCCATGACGGAGCGCGGCCTGAAGGGCGTGAGCAACCCCAGCGCCATCTTCCTGTCCACCCAGGGCGACCCGGTGCCCGGCGCCTGCGTGCTGGTCACCCTGGAAGGCAGCCGTCCGCTGCTGGTGGAACTGCAGGCCCTGGTGGACAGCGGCGGCCCAAACCCTCGGCGGCTCTCGGTGGGCCTGGAGCGAGACCGACTGGCCATGCTGTTGGCTGTGCTGCACCGCCATGCCGGCGTGGCCACCGCCGACCAAGATGTGTTCATCAATGCCGTCGGCGGTGTGCGCATTTCCGAGCCCGCCGCCGACCTGGCCGTGCTGCTGGCCATCCAGAGTTCGCTGCGCGGCAAGGCGCTGCCGCGCGGATTCATCGCGTTTGGCGAAATCGGCCTGGCTGGCGAGGTGCGCCCGGCACCGCACGGCCAAGAGCGGCTGCGGGAAGCCGCCAAACTCGGCTTCTCAGCCGCGCTGATTCCGAAGGCCAACGCGCCGCGAAAAGCCATCGAGGGCATGCAGATTTACACCATTGAGCGCATCGAGGAGGCCATGCATGTGATCAAGGGGCTGGTGTGACCCACCAAGTCGGCGGCACCGTCATTTTTTGAGACCTCCTGAGCTCTATACTTTCAAGAGAACTTGGGCAGCGAACCAGATCCCGCCCGCTCAAGCATCAAGATTTCTTCAGGAGGTAATCTCATGATCCCGGTGTTTGATGCTGGCTCGTCGCTGCGGCGGCCCCTGCAAGGTATGGCGACGGCAGGTTTGGCAAGTCTGCTCGCAGGCTGCTTGGCCACCGCGCCCACGATGGGCGAGAACAAGGGGGTGGTCAGCGGCGCAGCCGGTGGCGAAGCCAAGGCCGGCGAGAACACCCAGCTCGAAAAGTGCGACGAAACCCTCGGGACGATCGCCATCGACGAAGACCAGACGGCCCCCTGGTACTACCAGCTACGCGAACATCAGCTGGGCTCCACCACCCCGGTGATTCGCTTGATGATCCAGCAGAGTAACTGCTTTGTGATCGTTGAGCGTGGCCGCTCGATGAACAACATGATGCGCGAGCGCGAATTCGCGCGCAGTGACGAAAGCCGAGCGGGCAGCAACTACGGCAAAGGTCAACTGGTGGCGGCCGACTACACCATGAGCCCGCAGATCCAGTTCTCCGGCAAGACCGGCGGTGGCGGCGCGGCACTGGGCGGCTTCGGCCTGGTCGGCCTGGCCGCAGGCGCCGTGGCCGGCAGCATGAGCCGCAATGAGGCCTCCACCACGCTGCTGCTCATTGACAACCGTTCGGGTGTGCAGATCGCTGCCGCCGAAGGCACAGCCAAGAACTTCGACTTCGGCATCTTTGGCGCCGCGTTCGGTGGTGGCCTGGGCGCCGGTGCAGGCGGCTATGCCAATACGCCGCAAGGCAAGGTGATCGTGGCGGCCTTCGCCGACTCGTACAACCAGATGGTCAAGGCGCTGCGCAACTACAAGGCCCAAACCGTCAAGGGCGGTCTGGGTACCGGAGGCCGTCTGGGCGTGCAAGGCGGTCAGACCGACGCCTCGCGCGAGGTCGATCAGAAGGCCAAGGCGGCCACCACCGCACCGGCCGCTTCTTCCACCAAGAAGAAGAAGTAAGCGTCCATCCCATCGGAGGATCTACAGCGGGCGTGACTTCACGCCCGCTTGTCCTTTGAGGTCTGTCCTTTCAGCATCATCAGCAGAGGGCCATCGTGAAGCCAATCCCCATCACGCTGCTCGCAGCGGCTGGCCTGTTGTTCTGCCAGGCCGCATCAGCACAAGAATTCAACCTGTTCCTGGGCTGCAGCGGCAAAGCGGCTGCCGGCAACAAGACGCGCCAGGTCTACCTCGACCTGGCCATGCGGGACAACAACGAAACGGCGCTGATCCAGCGCTCCAACGTCTTGCCGGTCGGCGAGCGCCTGAAGTACCGCGCCTCCCCCATGGCGTACTCGATGGTGTATCGAGCGCCGCTGGTCGGCACCAAGGTCTACCACGACTGGTACCGCGGCTGGCTGTTCACCTGGGAGCCCAACCTCAAACGCCTGGCCACCATCCGACTGTCGATCGATCGACAGTCGGCCGATCTGGAGGGCGAGATCCTCAACGCCGAGGACCAGGTGCTCGGCACGCTGCAAATGACTTGCGAACCCAAAACGCTCGAAGACATGCCCCAACCCAAGTTCTAACCCCCGCATTCGCGTGGGCCCTTGCACAAGTTGAAACGGAAACGCCCGCGTCGAATCAAAGATCTGCAACATCTAGCACGTACCATCTCATCCCACTGATTTACCGAAGATGAGCATGAAACCCAATCACACCATGACGGCCATTGCAGCAGGTTCAGCCGTGATCTATGGCTGGTGGGCGCATGGCTGGCTGGGCCTGATGTTGGCTGTGTGCGCAGCCGCTGGCTGGATCTGGTTGCAGTTCCGTCAACAGCAGCGCCTGTTGCAGCAAGCCAGCGAGAAGCCTGCAGGTCGGGTCGACAGCGTGGTGATGATGCAAGCCCGCCTGGCCCACGGCATGGAAATGGCTGAGGTGGTGGCGCTGGCTGGCAGCCTGGGCCACAAGTACAGCGCCATGGACGAATGGCAGTGGACGGATCCTGCAGGCAACGACATCGTCGTCACCTTCCGGCGAGGCGTGGTCGTCCGTTGGGCGGTGGCCCACCAAGAGCCGGATGCATCAGCTGAACCGATGATGCCACCATCAGAGACTTGGCAGCCGCAAGATCCGCGCGCTCAGTTCAACACACTGATGCCCTCTGCCAAGACGGCCTGAACACGGGCAGCACGTACATCACAGGCGGGGTCTTCCCCGCCTTTTTTGCGCCCATTCGCTCAACCGAAGTGGCAGATGTAGTGGTAGGGCTCACCCTCCACCTTGATCTCGAAGCTGGCATTGCCCGGCACGTTGAACTGCTCACCGGGGCCGAAACGCTGCCAATCGCTGCTGCCGGGCAGCTTCACGCTGCAGGCGCCTGCCACGGTTTCCATGATTTCGGGCGCTCCGGTGTTGAAGGTCAGCGTGGCCGGCAGGATCACGCCCACGCTCTTCTTGGTGCCATCGGGCAGCTCGATGCTGTGCGAGACGCACTTGCCGTCGAAGTACACATTGGCCTGGGTCTTGATGGTGGCCGCAATCTGGGGGGTCATGAAAGCTCCTGGCAAGGGCGGCGCCGGCAACACGCCGGACACGGCCACAGTCGTTCAAACCGGCCGGCCGCCTAAAATGGCGGATTATCCTTTCACCGACCGCTCCCCCCGGGGAGCAGCGAGCAGACCCCGTGGCCGCGACCATCCTTCAAAAACTCCCTGCCGGCGAACGTGTCGGCATCGCCTTCTCCGGTGGCCTGGACACCAGCGCCGCGGTGCACTGGATGCGCGCCAAGGGCGCCATCCCCTGCGCCTACACCGCGCACCTGGGCCAGCCCGATGAGAGCGACTACGACGAGATCCCCCGCAAGGCGCTGGCCTACGGCGCCGACATCGCCCGTTTGATCGACTGCCGCCCGCAGCTGGTGGCCGAAGGCATCGCCGCCATCCAGTGCGGTGCCTTCCACATCTCCACCGGCGGGGCCACCTACTTCAACACCACCCCGCTGGGCCGCGCCGTCACCGGCACCGCCTTAGTGGTGGCCATGAAGGACGACGGCGTCAACATCTGGGGCGACGGCAGCACCTACAAGGGCAACGACATCGAGCGCTTCTACCGCTACGGCCTGCTGGCCAACCCGGCGTTGCGCATCTACAAGCCCTGGCTCGACCAGACCTTCATCGACGAACTCGGTGGCCGCAAGGAGATGAGCGAGTACCTCATCCAGCACGGCTTCGACTACAAGATGAGCGTCGAGAAGGCCTACAGCACCGACAGCAACATGCTCGGCGCCACCCACGAAGCCAAAGACCTGGAGTTCCTCAACGCTGGCATGCACATCGTCAAGCCCATCATGGGCGTGGCCTTCTGGCGTGACGACGTGGCGGTGAAGGCCGAGAGCGTGACGGTGGAATTCGACCAAGGCCAGCCCGTGGCCCTGAACGGCCAGCGCTTCGGCAGCGCGGTGGCGCTGTTTGATGAGGCCAACAAGATCGGTGGGCGCCACGGTCTGGGCATGTGCGATCAGATCGAGAACCGCATCATCGAAGCCAAGAGCCGCGGCATCTATGAAGCCCCGGCCATGGCGCTGCTGCACATCGCCTATGAGCGCCTGGTGACCGGCATCCACAACGAAGACACCATCGAGCAGTACCGCATGAACGGCCGCAAGCTCGGCCGGCTGTTGTACCAAGGCCGCTGGTTCGACCCGCAGTGCATGATGATGCGTGAATCGGCCCAGCGCTGGGTGGCCCGCGCCGTGACCGGCAGCGTGACGCTGGAACTGCGCCGCGGCAACGATTACTCGATCATGAACACCGAGAGCCCCAACCTCACCTACGCGCCCGAGCGCCTGAGCATGGAAAAGGTGGAAGGCGCCTTCACGCCGGCCGACCGCATCGGCCAGCTCACCATGCGCAACCTCGACATCGCCGACACGCGCGAGAAGCTGGGCATCTACAGCCGCGTGGGCCTGCTGGGTACCAGCTCGGACGGCAGCATCCCGCTGCTCACCTCGCCGGGCAACGACTGAGGTCGCTGCATCCCGCACCACGCCCCGCTGTCTCGCGACGCGGGGCGTTTTTCATGCGCTGGCCGGATCGGCTTCCTGCTCGGCCGGCACCCGCACCACCGTCACCGTGCAATCAGCCTGCGCCACCACCTGCGACGACACACTGCCCAGGTAGCGCCGCATCGCCGAGTTGCCGCGTGCGCCCATCACCACATGGTCGACCTGGGTGCGGCGCGCGAACTCCACGATGGCGGCGGCGGCATCGGGTGCTTCGAGCACGTGGAAGGTCAGGCGGCCCTCCTCCAGATCCAGCGCCTGCGACAGCGGCCGCGCCCAATGTTTCAGGCCGATCAACTGCTTCACGTGCAGGCTCTGGCCCTGGGCATCGGTGAGTTCGTCAATGCCGATGCGGGCGGTCTTCATCACGCTCACGCAGGCCAGCCGCGCGCCGGGCTCGGCGGCCACGACGCGGCGCACCGTCTCGGTCAGCAAATCCAGCAAGGCCTGGGAGGCCCCGTTCACATCGACGGCCGCCATGATGATGGGCGCGCGCTTGAGCTGTTCACCCGCACTGCCACGCGCCGAGGGCTCGGCCCCCAGGGCCTTGAACCAGCGCTTGAACTGCGTCACCGCACCGGCCGTGCCCGCCCGTTCGGCACGGGCCGTGAGCTTGATCTGCGCGGGATTGAGCAGGTCTTGCGCCAAATGCGCTGCACTGGGATGCCGCTTGGCCGCATCCACCTCCAGGCAGCGCAGGATGATCTCCTGCAGCCACGGCGGGCAGTCAGGCCGATGCTGCCGCGGCGGGATCGGCTCTTTGTAGAGCCGCTCGCGCAGGCCGCGCACGCTGCTGGGCGAGCCGAAGGGCCGCTGGCCGGTGGTGAAGTGATAGAGCATCACCCCCAGCGCGAACAGATCGCTGCGTGGCTCGGAGCGCACGAACTGCACCTGCTCGGGCGACATGTACGGCCCGGTGCCCATCGGCAGATTGAATTCCTCGTCCAGCAGATCGGGCAGGTGATCATGGCGCGACAGGCCGAAGTCGCACAGCACCGCCTGCGTCTCGCGGCCCAGGGCATCGCGGCGGAACAGGATGTTGCTCGGCTTGATGTCCAGGTGGATCACATGCTGGCGATGCAGGTCATGCAGCGCGGTGGCCACCAGCGCGCCCATGCGAGCCACCTCGTCGATCGGCACCGGCGCGTGATCCAGGCGCGGCCGCAGCGAATCGCCCGGGATGTGCTCCATCACGATGTAGGGCCGCGTGGTGAAGTCGCCCTTGGCGATGAACTTGGGCACATGCACGCCCTGCAGCATCGGCAGGAGCATCTGCTCGACCTCGAAGCCCACGATGGTGGCCGGGTCCTCACCGCCCTTGATGCGCGGCACCTTCATGATCATCGGCAGGTGATGATCGGCATGCGTGACGCGCCAGAGGTTGGCCATGCCGCCCTGGTGCAGGCGCTCTTCGAGCTTGAAGCCGTCGACCACATCGCCCGCCTCCAGCGGCTGGGGCGCGGTGAAATCCAACGCGGGCATGGCTCAGGTCCCTACCACCAAGCGCTGGGCAAAGGCCGGTGGCAGCTTGGCCGCCATGATCTTCGCTGCGGTGGTTTCCACGTCGTACGGCACGCGGTAGAAGCTGAGCGTGTGGCGCTCGGTGTCGAACAGGGCCCAGCAGGCGGCAGGGTTGCCGTCGCGCGGCTGGCCGGCCGAGCCGGGCAAGGCCAGCCATTGGCGATGTGTGGGCACCGGCACTGCCACGCCGGAGGTCGGCGTGAAATCGGCGATCTTGCCGGTGGACGACAGGTGGTACAGCGCCGGCGTGTGCACATGGCCGCAGAAGGTGTGGCGGCAACGCGTGGCCTGCATGCTGCGCACGGCCTCCTGGCGGCCGGTGATGTATTCCCACTCCTTGGGTGCCCAGGCATTGGCATGCACGAACAGGCAGCCGTGCGCCTCATGGCTCATGGGCAGTTCAGCCAGGAAGGCCAGCTGCTCGGGCGAGAGCTGCGCTCGCGTCCATTCGATGACCCGGCGAGCATCCTCGATCAGGTGCGGGCTGGGCGCATGGCCCGCCGCTTCATCATGGTTGCCGCGGATCGCAATCGCGCCTTGCGCCACCAGGTCGCGCACGCGGTCGACCACCCAGGCCGGATCGGCGGCATAGCCGACAAAGTCGCCCAGCAAAGCCAGTTGGTCGGCACCGTGAAGATGAGCCTGCTCCAGGCACGCCTCGAGGGCCTCGCGGTTGGCGTGGATGTCTGTGATCAGGGCCAGCTTCATGTCGACGGTCTCCTTGTCCCCAGGGATGCTCTTTGCCGAGCAGCGTGCCATGTCCGGCTGACGCCGGGCTGAGACAACTCAACCGATGCGCCCAAGCAGCAGGAATTCCATCAACGCCTTCTGCACATGAAGGCGATTCTCAGCCTCGTCCCACACCACCGACTGCGGCCCGTCGATCACCTCGGCAGCCACCTCCTCGCCGCGATGCGCCGGCAGGCAGTGCATGAACAGCGCGTCGGGCTTGGCCTGGGCCATCATGTCCTGGTCGACGCACCAGTCGGCAAAGGCAGCCTGGCGGGCGGCGTTCTCGGCCTCGTAGCCCATGCTGGTCCACACATCGGTGGTCACCAGATCGGCACCGCGGCAGGCTTCAGCCGGATCCTTGAAGACGCGGTAGCAGTCGCTGCTGCGGATACCCGCCACCACCGGGTCGATCTCATACCCGCCCGGCGTGCTGACATGCACCGTGAAGCCCAGGATCTCGGCCGCCTGCAGCCAGGTATTGGCCATGTTGTTGCCATCGCCCACCCAGGCCACCGTCTTGCCCGCGATCGCGCCGCGATGCTCGATGTAGGTGAAGATGTCCGCCAGGATCTGGCAGGGGTGGAACTCGTTGGTCAGCCCATTGATCACCGGCACGCGCGACTGCGAGGCAAACCGCTCGATCTTGGTTTGCTCGAAGGTGCGGATCATCACCAGATCGACCATGCGGCTGATGACCCTGGCGCTGTCCTCAATGGGCTCGCTGCGGCCGAGCTGGCTGTGGTCGGTGGTGAGGTGCACCACTGAGCCGCCCATCTGGTACATGCCGGCCTCGAAGCTCACCCGGGTGCGGGTGCTGGCCTTTTCGAAGATCATGGCCAGCGTGCGGTCGGTCAGCGGCTGGTAGCGCTCGTAATTCTTGAAGCGTGTCTTGATGAGGCGGGTGCGCTCGAACAGGTAGGCGTACTCCTCGGCACGCAGGTCCTTGAACTGCAGGTAATGCTTCATCAGGCTCATCCCCGGTTTCATGACGCCGGCGCCTCCGCCAGGAAGCTGCGCACCAGCGGCGCCAGGATCTCGACCACACGCGCCGCATCGGCTTCGGTGAAGATCAGCGGCGGCAGCAGGCGCACCACCTTGTCGGCAGTGACGCTGAGCAGCAGGCCGGCCTGCATCGCACGCGTGAGCAGCACGCCGCAGGGGCGATCCAGCTCGATGCCGATCATCAGGCCGGCGCCGCGGATCTCCACCACGCCCGGCAGGCTGCCGAGCTCGCGCTCCAGGCCGGCGCGCAGCGCAGCGCCCACCTTGGCCGCGTTTTCCAGCAAGCCGTCTTCCCGCATGATGCGCAGGGTCTCGACCCCCGCACGCATCGACAGCGGGTTGCCGCCGAAGGTGGTGCCATGGTTGCCCGGCTGGAAGATCTTCGAGGCCTTCGGCCCGCACACCACCGCGCCGATCGGCACGCCCGAGCCCAGGCCCTTGGCCAGCGGCATCACATCGGGCTTCACGCCGTCGGCCCACTGGTGGGCGAACCATTTGCCGGTGCGGCCGATGCCGCATTGCACCTCGTCCAGCATCAGCAACCAGCCCTTGGCATCGCACAGGGCGCGCACGGCCTTGAGGTAGTCCCAGCGCACCGGGTTGATGCCACCCTCGCCCTGAATGGTTTCCAGGAAGATGGCCACCACGTTGGGGCGGTTGGCCGTGGCGGCTTCGAGCGCGGCCAGGTCGTTCATCGGCACGCGGATGAAGCCCTCGACCAGCGGGCCGAAGCCCGCCTGCACCTTCGGGTTGCCGGTGGCCGACAGCGTAGCGATCGAGCGGCCATGGAACGCCTGGTCGTAGACCACGATCTCGGGAAGGTCGATACCGCGGTCGTGGCCGTACTTGCGCGCCAGCTTCAGGGCCGCCTCATTGGCCTCCAGGCCGGTGCTGCAGAAGAAGACGTTGTCCAACCCCGACAGTTCGCACAGCGTGGCGGCGAGTTGCTCCTGCAGCGGCACGTGGTAGTAGTTGCAGCTGTGGATCAGCTTGCTCACCTGATCCTGCAGCGCCGGCACCAGCTTGGGATGGGCATGGCCCAGCGTGTTGACAGCGATGCCGGCCAGGGCGTCCAGGTACTCGCGGCCTTCCGTGTCCCAGACTCGGCTGCCTCGGCCATGAGACAAGGCGATGGGCAGGCGCCCATAGGTCGTCATCACATGCGGCTCGGCCAGCGTGTTCACGGTCATTGCAGGGCACTCCAAAGTGGTGGGCAAAAACGACAGCGCGGAGCCAGCGGGCCCCGCGCCAAGCCGATTGTAAGGAGGGATGGTTACACCCTCAGGTCCGGCGTTGCGCAGCCGATGTCCGGGCATGCCAGACGGGAAACTTAGCTATGCCATATTCCGCCTGCCCGGCGTATTGCAGTGCAGCACAATATGGGAAGCAGTGGCGGGCGCAGCGCGCACTCCACGCCTGCCATGCCAACGGACCACACCGTGACGAGTACAGGAAAACCCCGCGAAGTCTTCATCCAGGGCGTTACCCGAGACGGGCGAACCTTTCGCCCGAGCGATTGGGCTGAACGCCTCGCGGGCGCCATGTCATGCTTCCGTCCCGGCGGGCAGCGCGGCAACATCGGCCAGGCCATCGGCTACTCGCCCTACTGCATTCCCACTGTGATCGGCAACGTGAAATGCGTGGTGGTGAACGAAGCCCTGCGTGACGTGGAACCCATGGCCTGGGACTTCGTGATGAACTTCGCCCGCGACAACGAACTGCAGGTGGGCGAAGCCTGCCTGGTGCCCGACACACCGGCCACCAAGCGCTGACATCACGCCATACAGGCACCACGAAGCAAAAGGGCCGCGAATCACCGCGGCCCTTTTGCTTCAGGTGATGGATGAACCGGCGCTCAGCCCAGCAGCCCCTCGTCCTTCAGCACCGCCTGCACCGCAGGCCGCGCACCGACGCGCTGCTGGAACGCCACCAGCGCGGGCCAGGCAGACAGATCCAGCTTGATGGCGCTCGCCCAACTCAACACAGTGAACAGGTAGGCGTCGGCCACGCTGAACGCCTCACCCAGCAGGAACGGCTGGGCAGCCAGCTGTTGGTTCACCAGGCCGAGACGCCGCTCCAGGTTAGCCCGCGCGGCAGCCTTCCAGTCATCGCTGGCCGCCGGGTTGAAGAACGGGCTGAAGCTCTTGTGCAGTTCGGTGCCGATGTAGGTCAGCCAACTTTGCAGCTGATAGCGGGCCAACGTGCCGGCGGCCGGCGCCAGGCCCTTGGAGGGCGCTTGGTCAGCCACATACTGCAGGATGGCCGGGCCTTCCGTGAGCAGCTCGCCGCCGTCCAGCAGCAACGCCGGCACATAGCCCTTCGGGTTGATCTTCAAAAAATCGCCACCACTGGCCAGCGTCTTGGTGCGCAGATCCACCGACTCGGTGTCATAGCGCAAACCCGCCTCTTCCAGTGCGATGTGCGAGGCCAGCGAGCAGGCCCCTGCCTTCAGAAACAGCTTCAAGACGATCTCCTCTTTGTGATGGGAGCCTTCATTGTCGCGTTGAACCGAGAGACCGGGCACACAAGCAGAGCGCACAAATGAAAACGGGCCAGTCCTTGTGAGACTGACCCGTTAAGCATGACCTTGGTGCGGCTGGCAGGATTCGAACCCACTACCCCTTGGTTCGTAGGCAACAAGAGCCACGTCTCCCGGAATCCAGCGGAAGCCGCCACGAAGACAATAACACCATAAAAATCAGCAACTTATAGAACACCATCGTCTAACGACATCCAGCCCGATACACTGAGTGCCATCGCAACTGTGGGGGCAAATGTGGGGGCAAAAATACAGGGCAATGACACCAAGCCCGTCACCACGCTGGAATTGAAGGCACTCACGGCGGCGGACGATGGCAAGACCATCAAGTTCGGCCAGTCCATGACGGGCACTGTGCGGGCGGGCCGCGATGGCGTGGTGAGCGTGCATGCGACTTGGCGCTATCGCATCGGCGGCAAAGTGCGGGAAATCCGCGTTGGCACATGGCGAGACAAAGACGGCATGACGCTCAAGGCCCTGCGCGACGAGCGCGACAAGCTGGCCGCAGAAGTCCGAGCCGCCATCGACCCGATTGAGCGCAAGGCCGCCGACAAACTCCAGCAGGAAGCCGAGAAGGCCGAACAAGCCCGCCTGCATCGCGAGCGCATCGAAACCGCGCGGGCCGCTGAACTGGCCCAGCAACAACGCCTGACCGTGCGCCGCTTGTTTGATGACTGGCGCACCGCCGACCTACAGCCCCGCGTGCGGGCTGACGGCAAGCGCACTGGCCGCGTGGACGGCGGGCAATACGTGTTCGACCAATTCACCCGGCACATCTTCCCCGCCATCGGTGAATGGGCCTTGGCTGATGTACGAAAGGCCGATCTGCTGGCGCTGCTTGATGCTCAAAAGTCGGCCGGCAAGATGCGGACGGCCAACATCCTGCTGGCGGACCTGAAACAGATGTTCGACTTCGCACTTGAGCGCGAACTGATCCCCGGCAATCCCCTCGCCACAGTCAAGAAAAGCAAGGTAGGCGGGCCAAGCGTCGAGCGTGACCGGGTTCTGAGCGATGAAGAAATCCGGGGGCTGGCACAGGCCGTACCCACTGCAAGGCTGAACCCTCGCAGTGCGACCGCAATCTGGCTCACCCTGGCCACCGGCGTGCGAGTGGGCGAATTGATGGGTGCGGTTTGGGCCGACACGTTGCCCGCTGAATCGAAGCCACGCCAAGCCCGCTTGATGGCATTGCAGGCGGTGGCCGATGCAGACGATGTGAAGTTCGGAATCATCGACTTGACCGCGCGCACTTGGTATCTGCCCACCACCAAAAACCAACGTGACCACACCATTCACCTGAGCGACTTCGCCTTGATGCAATTGGAGGCGCTGCACCAGCTACGCGAGGTGCTGCTCGAATCCACGACCGGCGAACTGTCCCCGTGGGTGTTCCCCGCCACCGACAACCGCAGGCCGGTATGCGTCAAGTCCTTCGGCAAGCAATTGGCAGATCGCCAGCGAGAACCTGAAGAACGCTTGAGCAACCGCACCAAGGCCACCACGGCGCTGATGATGCCGGGCGGTAGATGGACGGCTCACGACCTGCGGCGCACAGCCGCCACCCTCATGGCCCGGCTGGGCTTTGGCAGCGACACCATCAACGAATGCCTGAACCACATTCAGGCCGACCGCATGGCGCGGGTCTACATCCAAGACCGACGCGAGGCCGACCAAGTGCGTGCGTTCGATGCGCTGGGCAAGCGGCTGGGCGAGCTGGCCAACGACATCGTGGCCGAATCGAATGTGGTGACTCTGCGGCAGGCGTGACGGGGCCAGTGCGACACACGCCCTCTCAGCAGAGAGGTGGGCGAGTTCTACAAGAAAGGCGTCGAACAAGTTCGCCGACAAGAATGTCAAGAAGCAGGCGAGCACGACCACGACGGTGACGTTCCCGGCGGCCCTTGGCTACCAGATCGTGCGCCACATCCGCCAAGCACCGACACCTATTCACAACATATCCACAGAGCGAGGGCATTCACCCGCCACAGGGAGACAGTTGCTCACTTCCTCCTTGTGGTTGCCCAGAGCTTCTCCACAGGGCTGTGCACAGGGGATTTTGACGGCCGTGCTTAGAATCAGTTGTACTTGCTGGGCTGACGCGTGAGGCGCTACCTGATCCACACGCTCACACCCTCGGGCAAGCAGTCCAAAGCAAGAACCCGTCAAAGCCCTGGCAGGCGATGACGGGCTCAGGGGCACTAGGCCGATGAAAGTTGGGGAACTCTCAGAGGCCGATCCTACCGTTACTTCGATTTATGTACGCCAGAAGTCGGAGGAATCTGTAGGACTTCCGTGGAAACACGGGGGGCCCGTGCTTTGGGATTTTTTTGTTTCTCGTCAACAAGGAACCCATGCACGCTCAAACCATCCGAACAGCGCTATTGCGCCGCAAGCAGGTAGAAGCCCAAACCGGGCTTGCCCGCTCCACCCTCTACAAGCTGATTGGCGAGGGCAAGTTCCCGGCGCCGATCCCACTGGCGGGTAGAACCGTCTGCTGGGATTCACAGGCCGTGGACGCTTGGATTCAAGCCCGCATCGCTGCTGCCTCCAACTGAACGGGGGCCAGCATCATGTTCAACGACCCATTCTCTGGGTCGGGCGGAAGCCTGCCCGACAAAGACGAAGGCCCCGGCGCGATCAACACCGAGGCCCTGAATTCAACACCTGACAGCCCCGATTTTGCCAGCGCGCCCAGCACTGACAAGGCCTTGACCAACATCGCCGCGGCACTGGCGCTCAAAGGCTACGCGCTGCACCGAATGGCCGATGGCCTGCTGTTGATCGAGCGTTGGGGCTACAGCCGCACGGTGGACGGCATCACCCAAGCGGCGCAGTTCCTGATTCAGATCGGTGGGCGCCTATGAACAGCCACATCGAGCAGTTCAAACACGCCGTCGCCCTGGCTGGCCTGGAATCCCCCGGAGACATTGAAGCTGATGGCAAGCTTCACCGATTCAGCGCCAGCGGCAAGCGTGGTGATGATGCCGGGTGGTACGTCCTACACCCGGACGGGATACCGGCGGGCGCCTTCGGCTGCTGGCGCACCGGGTTGAGTGAAACGTGGTGCGCCAAGACCGACGCCGACATGACGGTGATGGAGCGAGAGGCGCACCGTCAACGCATCAAGGACATGCAAGCCCAGCGCGAGGCCGAACAGGCGGCGCAGCACCAAGCAGCGGAGGCAACCGCACAGCAGCGATGGGCGGCGGGCACACCCTGCGCAGATCATCCCTACCTGAAGACCAAAGGCGTCAAAGCCTACGGCCTGCGCACCGACGCGGCGGGCCTGCTGATCGTGCCCATGCGCGACACGGCAGGCACACTGCACAGCCTGCAAACCATCGCGGCTGACGGCGACAAGCGGTTTCTTCCGGGGGGGCGGGTGAAGGGCTGCTATCACGCCATCGGCAAACCGAAGGGCAATGTGTTGATCGTGTGCGAGGGCTACGCCACCGGCGCCAGCATTCACGAAGCCACAGGGCACGCGGTCGCCGTGGCGTTCAATGCGGGCAACCTGAAGGCCGTGACGCTGGCTTTGCGCGACAAGTACCCCGCGCTGAAGATCGTGGTGGCCGCAGATGACGACCACCGAACCCCCGGCAATCCGGGCATCTTCAAGGCCACCACGGCGGCGCAGGCAGTGGCCGCTAGCATGGCGGTGCCTGACTTCGGCGCACACCGCCCAGACCGGGCCACCGACTTCAACGACCTGCATCAATTGGCGGGACTGGAGGCCGTGAGCCGTAGCATCGATGCGGCGCATGAACCCAACGCGGCACAGCCACCCGGGCCAGCGCCTAACTTGGCCCCGAATGGCGCTTGGCCCGAGCCCACGCCATTGCCCAACAGCCTGCCTCCCGTGCAGCCCTTCGATGCCGAGTTGATGCCCGTGGCGCTTCGCGCCTGGGTGATGGACATCGCCCACCGTATGCAGTGCCCACCGGACTTCCCGGCGGTTGCCACGCTGGTTGCCATCTCCAGCCTGATCGGCGCGCGGGCCGTGGTGCAGCCCAAAGCGCGGGACGATTGGCAGGTGGTGCCCAACCTTTGGGGCGTGACCGTGGGCCGCCCTGGCGTGAAGAAAAGCCCTGCCCTGGGCGAAGCGTTGAAGCCACTCAACCGCTTGCAGGCCAACGAGTTCGACACCTGGCAGGCTGCGCATGAAGCCTGGGCGCTGGATAGCAAGGTGGCCGAGCTGGCGGCGGTGGACAACGAGAAGAAAGCCAAAGGGCTTGCGGCCAAAGACCCGGCAGCGGCGCGGCGACTGCTGGAACCTTCCGACCTGCCCACCGAACCCACGGCCCGGCGCTACATCGTCAACGACGCCACCGTGGAGAAACTGGGCGAGTTGATGCAGCAGAACCCGTGGGGCACGTTGTCCTATCGAGACGAGCTGTATGGCCTGTTGACGAGCCTGGACAAGCAAGGGCAGGAAGGTTCGCGGGCCTTCTACCTGCAAGCCTACGATGGCAATCAGGGGTACACCTTCGACCGCATCGGGCGCGGCACCGTCCACATTCCTCGCGTGTGCCTGGCAATGATCGGCGGCATTCAGCCGGGGCGGATTCAGGACTATGTGCGCGGCGCGGTAGCCGGCGGCAGCGCCGACGATGGCCTGTTGCAACGCTTCGGCCTGGCTGTTTGGCCGGACACCGAGGGCGAGTTTGTCCACGTCGATCAGTGGCCTGACACGCCGGCGCGGCAAGCCGCCTGGAGCGTTTTCGAACGGCTGGCCAGCCTGGAGCCTGCCAGTGATACCGAGCCGCACATTTGGCGCTTCGATGCCGCTGCACAAGCCCTGTTCGCTGAATGGCTGGTGCCGTTCGAAACCGAGATTCGTGGCAACGATCTGCACCCGGCGATGGTGTCGCACCTGTCGAAGTACAGAAAGCTGATCCCGGCGCTGGCGCTGGTGTTCGCCTTGATTGACACACCGGACAGCGGCTGCGTGATCGGCGAGAACGAACTGATCCGCGCGCTGGCGTGGGGAGAGTACCTGCGCACCCATGCTGAACGGCTCTATGCGGCAGCGGTGGTGCCTGAAACGGTGGCAGCGGCATCGCTGCTGGGCAAGATCAAAAGCGGCAAGCTGGCGGACCGCGACGGCGTGCTGTTGGAAGGGTTCACACCGCGCGAGGTGGCCAAGAAGTGTTGGGCTGGCCTGGCCTCACCTGCTGACGTGCGCAAGGCGGCTGACGTGCTGGCGGACTATGACTGGCTGAAGCTAGAGGTGGTCACGTCAAGCGATGCAATGGGGCGCGGCAGACCCAGCGACCGCTACACCATCAACCCAGCCGCACTGACAGCGAAGGGGACGGCATGACCTGGCTTGCGAGGCTGAAGAAAACCGCCATGGGCCCCGACACCCCACCGGCAGAAACGACGAAAACAGATAGCGCCGTTTTTGCCGGTACCCCGGCGAGCACTTTCGGAAATTCAGGGGCCGTGCGGGAAGCTGCCAACGACACGGGACCAGCACCCCACTTCGCCGGTGAGGCTTTCGAAGAACGGGCCGCAATCATTGAGCACGATGGCGGGATAAACCGGCGGGCGGCCGAAGCCCTGGCGGCAGCCTGCACCCAAGAAGCCGACCCCGATAGCCACTGCTGGCCGCACAGCAGCGCCATGAACTCATTGGAGATCGACACCTTCATGGGGCGAGTGGAACGCTTCACGCGTCATGGCCTGGACTACGCCGCAGCGGAGAAGCTGGCCGACCTGCTGGTGATCCGGGATCGTGAGGGCGACGACCGCCGGCTGTGCCTGGAGTGCTCGCACCTGGGTGAGCGTGGGCGCTGCCTTGCCGCTGCCATGGGCCGGCTATCCGGCGCCGACCGGCGCCTTGAACCCGTCCCGATCCTTCTTCAACGCTGCGAAGCCTTCGGGCTGCGCAAGGGGTGCTGACATGACACAAGCGAAGACCAAGACCAAAGCCGTGGCGACCGACAAACCCGCCGGCAAAACCAAGGTGGTGGCGCATTTCACCGAAGCAGAGAACAAGGCCGAAGCCGATGCAATGGCGAAGTTCGCCCTACGCGCCAGCGTGAACGCCGCGGTGGTGATGGACGAATACAACAAGCCATTCGGCGAGGTAGACCTGGGCGCGGTGGTGGAGGAACTGGCGAACGGCATCGAGAAGATGAACGCGGGCGACATGACCCGAGCCGAAGGCATGCTGTACGCCCAGGCCCACGCGCTGCAATCCATCTTCATGAACTTCTCGCGCCGCGCGCTGAAGCAGGAATACCAGCGCAACCTTGAATCGTTCCTGCGCATGGCCCTGAAGGCACAGAACCAATGCCGCATGACGTTGGAGACCCTGGCCACCATCAAGAACCCGCCCGTGGTGTTTGCCAAGCAGGCCAACATCAACAACGGCGGCCAACAGCAGGTGAACAACGGGGCGGCCCCGGGTTTTCCGCGCACTACCCGCGCAGGTGCGGGCGCGCACGCGGCGAATCATTCAACCGATCAAACCGAACTATTGGAGGCGAGCGATGGCCAACGGCTGGACCCCGGAGCGGCGGGCGCGGCAAGCGGAGTTGATCCGCACATGGCAACCGTGGAAGCAGTCCACCGGGCCCCGCAGCTCAGAAGGTAAGGCGCGGGCTGCGCGCAATGGCGACAAAGGCGGGGTGTGGAAGGCGGAGACGGAGGCGCTGCGCGCACTCAAACGCAACGTGAACGACCTACTGCGTCAGCAGCGGGACTTATTGCGACGGGTGGCGAAATGACTATGGCGTGAGTCCCTCACATTGCCAGCTTCGCGTGATCGCCCGCAAGTGCGCGTCGCCCTACACTTCAGAAGACATAGGGAAGCAACAAGATGGCAACAGCACCTGTTCGATTTCTGTGCAAACTGGTTGGGGTCGCCACCCTGGCTGTATTCGCTTCGTGTGCGAGCTACCCGGATCAGCTCGAACAGCAGATCAACCAATACAAGCAACTACCCGGACCGAACAAGGCATTCGCTGTGGGCTTCCTGCCCGATGGCAAATGGATGGCCGGCTGGTCTTTCAGCCACTCGACCATGGACGGCGCCAGGGCAGCGGCTATTCAGGGCTGCGAGGAAAAAGCGGCCGTCAACGGGCAATACCTTTCGTGTCGCGTGATGTACGAGAACGCGACTTTCGTCAAGGCGCCCGCCCCCGTCGCAGCAACGCCGCCGGCTCCCGCACGAGTCGTGCCCCCTGCGCCGCCTCCCGTTGCGGCTGCGGTGGCAGCCCCGGCCCCGACACCTCAACACGCACCAGCGCCCGCCTATTCGGGATCAGGCAGCGGCGTCTTTGTGTCCTCCGATGGATTGGTACTCACCGCCGAACACGTCATCGATGGCGCCAAATCCATCGAGGTGCAAACACGGGATGGCCGCATAACCACGGCCCGCGTGATCGCCATTTCCCGCAACATGGATCTTGCAATCCTGTCTACGGGCCTTAGCGCCCCGTCAAACTTTCCCGTGCGGCTAATCCGCCCCAACCCTGGCGACCGGGTCTTCACCGTGGGCTATCCGGTGCTTCGAATGCTCGGCCAAGAGCCGAAGATTTCAGATGGGATCATCAATTCGGCCACCGGCTGGTTCAACGAGTCCGGGGTGATGCAAATCAGCATTCCGATTCAGCCCGGCAATTCCGGCGGACCGGTGCTTACTGAGGATGGGCAATTGGTGGGCATCGTCACGTCAAGCGCTGCGCTTGAGACCTTCGTGAAGGCATCAGGCTCGCTCCCTCAGAACGTGAACTGGGCGATGCATTCCTCCCTAGCCGTCACCCTTCTGGGCAAGGACTCCCCGGCCGGCCCGAAGCTCACCCGAGACAAAGCGATTGAACGGGCGATCCAAGCTTCAGTGCTGGTGCTGGTCCGAAACTAACCAAAGGCAAACGGCAGACTCCTGAGAGCTGCAGCCAACCGTGAATCGGCTAGCGCCTCAAGGTGTGGGGGCAAACGTGGGGGCAAAAACGACCGCGGACCCCAGAAATCAAAGCGGGCTAGCTCCTTGTGAGAGCTAACCCGTTGATATTACTGGTGCGGCTGGCAGGATTCGAACCCACGACCCCTTGGTTCGTAGCCAAGTACTCTATCCAACTGAGCTACAGCCGCGCAAGACCGCTAGTATAGGTGAACTTCGATCGAGACGTCAAGCGATGGCGCTCAATAAGTTGGGGACGTGCCCGGCCAGGCGGCCGCGGGCGGCCACGCACTCGGCGCGCGGGTCTTCGGCGTCGACCACCGCGGCGGCCAGTTCGGCCAGGCGCACCGACTCGGCGCGCAGGATGCGCTGTTTGATCGTGGGAATCTGCGAGGGGTGCATGCTGAAGCTGCGCAGCCCCATGCCGATGAGCAGCTCGGTGAACTCGGGGTCGCCGGCCATTTCGCCGCACACGCACACTTCCTTGCCGGCAGCGCGTGCCTGCGCAATGGTCTGGCTGATCAAGCGCAGCACGGCGGGGTGCCAGGGGTCGTACAGGTGGGCCACCGCCTCGTCGGCGCGGTCGATGGCCAGGGTGTACTGGATCAGGTCATTGGTGCCCAGCGAGACAAAATCGAAGTAGCGCAGGAACACCGGCAGCATCAGCGCCGCCGCCGGCACCTCAATCATCGCGCCCACGCTCACTTCACCGTGCTGCACCTGCTGATCACGCAGCTCCTGCTTGACAACGTTGAGGTGATGCAGCGCCGCTCGGATCTCGGCCTGGCTGGTGAGCATGGGGATCAGCAACTGCACCGGGCCATCGGCCGCCGCCCTCAGGATGGCGCGCAGCTGCACGCGAAACATCCGCGGCTCCGACAAGCTCCAGCGAATGGCCCGCAGGCCCAGCGCCGGGTTCAGCGTGTGTTCATGGCGCAGCTCGTGCAGCGACATGCGCTCCAGCGGCTTGTCGGCGCCGATGTCCACGGTGCGGATGGTGACTGGCAGGCCGTGCATCGCCACCACGGCGCGGCGGTAGGCTTCGTACTGCTCGTCCTCATCGGGCAGGTCGCCTTCGCGGTTCATGAACAGGAACTCGCTTCGGAACAGCCCCACACCCTCGGCCCCGCGGTCCAACGCCGCGGTCGTGTCATCAGGCAACTCGATGTTGGCCAGCAGCTCAATGCGCTGCCCGTCCAGCGTGACGGCGGCGCGATGCCGCAGGCGCGACAGACGATCACGCTCCAGCTGACTTTGGCGTTGGCGGAAGCGGTATTCCTCCAGGATGATGGGCGAAGGGTCGACGATGACGAGGCCTTCGTCGCCATCGATGATCACCCAATCGTCCTGCCGGATCACCCGGCTGGCTTCACGGGCGCCAACCACCGCGGGGATGTCGAGGCTGCGCGCGACGATGGCCGTGTGCGAGGTGCGGCCACCCACATCGGTGACAAAGCCGGTGAACACGCCGCCCTTGAAATGCAGCATGTCGGCCGGCGAGATGTCGTTGGCCACCAGCACCAGCGGGTCTTCGCCGCCAAAGTCGCGCGGGTGCAGCGGGTTGGGCACGTCGCGCCCGTCGCCGGTGGCCAGCGCGCTGAGCAGGCGCTCGACCACCTGTTCGAGGTCGGCCTTGCGCTCGCGCAGGTACTCGTCCTCCATCTCGTCGAACTGACGGGCCAGCACTTCAAGCTGCGCCGACAAGGCCCACTCGGCGTTGTAGTGACGCTCGACCACCCAATGCCGCGTGGCCTCCGACAGGGCCGGGTCCTTGAGCAGCATCAGGTGAACATCGAGCAGCGCGCCCAGCTCTTGTGGCACATCGGCAGGCAACTCGCGCTGGAGCGTCTCCAGCTCATGCACCACCTGGGCACGGGCCGCACGCAGACGCCCCACCTCGCGATCAACCTCGGTGGCGTCGACGAAGTAGTGCGCCACGTCCACCCGGCTGGAAGCCACCAGCACCGCACGGCCGATGGCCACGCCCCTGGAAACGGGCAATCCAAATACCTGCAGGCTCATCCGCTGATCCTATCAGCCACACCCCTTGGTGCCGGTCGGTGTAGACCCGGGCAGCAGTCGGGCGACTGTCATCCGAACGTCACTCCTACGACACGCATGCGTCACCTGGGGCCAGCAAGATAAGCGCCACACGGATGGAGAAATGCGATGCGGGACCTACCCCTGCCCACCCTGCCCCTCTCGGGCCTGTACCTGCCGCGCCGCGCACGCCGCGACGCCGCGACACCGACGATCGAGCCAGTCGCCCCGCAGGCGACCCCGGCCGCACCAAGCCGTGCCGAGCGCGGCGACACCGCACCGAAACTGAGCGTGCACTGGGCCCAGGGCCAACGCGAGATTCGCGATGCCCAGCGTCTGCGCTACGAGGTGTTCGTTGAAGAGATGGGCGCGCGCATCACGCCGCCGCATGGCGCACCGGCCGGCTATGACATCGACATGTTCGACCCCCACTGCGAGCACTTGCTGGTGCGCTCGGACGCGGGTGACGGCCTGCCACCTGCGGTGATTGGCACCTACCGCGTCATGACACCCACCGCCGCCGCCCGCCTGGGCGGCTGGTACAGCGACACCGAATTTGACCTCACCCGCCTGCGTCATCTGACGCCACGCATCGCCGAACTGGGCCGCTCATGCGTGCATGCCGACCATCGCCAAGGCAGCGTGATCATGGCGCTATGGAGCGGCCTGGGCAGCTTCATGCTGCGCCATAAGCTGGATGTAGTGATCGGCTGCGCCAGCATCAGCATGCGTGATGGTGGCGACGTGGCGGCCAGCCTCTGGCACCAGCTGAGCCAGACGCATCTGGCTCCGATCGAATACCAAGTGCAACCGCGCCTCGCATTGCCACTCGAAGAACTGCGCACCGATCTGGCGGTGGAACCGCCCGCGCTGATCAAGGGCTACCTGCGCTGCGGCGCCAAGGTGCTGGGCCCGCCCGCCTGGGACCCGGAGTTCAACACCGCCGACCTGCCCCTGATGCTGCGCCTGGCCGACCTGCCCGCCAAGTACCGCCGCCACTTCCTGGGCGACTGACCTCGGCTGACCTCAGCGAACGGCGCCCAATGAACGCGGCCCGTTCAACGAACGAGCGGGCCGGCCCGCGTCACTCGCCTTCGCCGAACTTGTCGTCGATCAGGGCCCGCAGCGCCTGCATGGCTTCCTGCTCGCGGTCGCCGTCGGTTTCGATCTGCACTTCGCTGCCCAGGCCCGCGGCCAGCATCATGACGCCCATGATGCTTTTGGCATTGACGCGGCGACCATTGCGGGTCAGGAAGACCTCGCACGGAAAGCTGCCCGCCAGCTTAGTGAACTTGGCCGAAGCCCGGGCGTGCAGGCCGAGCTTATTGCTGATGATGATGCTGGTCTGGATCATAGGCGCGAGGTGGGAAAGCCTGGTTCTGCGGGCGGGTCGAGGCAATCGGCAGCACGCCCTGGGCGCCGCCGGTCATGGAACGGCTGAGCAAGTCATCCAGCGGCAGGCCGGCATAGTTGAGCGCGCGCCACAGCATGGGCACATTCAGCCCGGCCAGTACGCGCACCTGATGCCGGTCATCCGACAAGCGCTGCGCCACGTTGCACGGCGTGGCGCCGAACACGTCGGTGAGCACCAACGTCTCCAGCGCAGCCGCACCGGGCTCCGAAGGGGTGGTCTGCAACCACTCACGCGCCTGCGCCTCAACCGCTTCGGGCGATTGGTCGGCCTGCACGTCGATCGCATGGATCCGGTGCACCAGCTCCGGGAAGGTGTGCGCTGCCACCGCCTTGAAGGCCGAAGCCAGCGGGGCGTGAGCGAGGATCAACAGGCGGGCCATGGCGCAGGATTATCCAAGAGAGGATTGGGGGCACTGTCGCTTCACGGCCACGCGCCCGCTCAACGCGGCATCGCTCCGGCGAAAAAGGTGTCCAGCGCCTCGGATCGCAACGCCGGGGGCCAGACGCCAGCATCGCCGGCCTGATTGACCATCAGCACCTGCTGCACCAGCCAACGCCCCTGCACGCGGAACTGCATCGCCGCCTGCACGGGCTCACCATCAGGGCGGCGCCCGGCCAACCATTGGGGTGCGGCAGCCTTCATCACCAACCCGGCAGGCTGCGGCCGCTCGGCGGCCTGCAGGTTCATCATCAGTGTCAGACGCGCCGCCTCAAGGGCCTGCGCGGCCTCGGCCGGCCCGGGGAACTGAAGCGCCATGGTCGACCACGACGCGCCCTGGGCGTCGCACACCGCCAGGCGCGCCGGCACCGGTCGCCCCTCAATCGCCACGGTGCGCTCGACACGATCGGGCTTGCAGGGGAACCACCAGCGTGCCCCCTCCACCGCCTCGACTTCGCGCCAGTTCAACGCCGGCGCACACCCCGCGAGGAGCCCCAGCGCGGTAAGCATCAGGCAGGAAAGGACACGGACCATCGCACCGATTATCAGCGTGCGTCACTGGAACAGGCCGAGCATGTGCTCCAGCGTGCGTGTGAAGGGCCCCTGCAGCATCGGCAGCGTCATCAACACCCCCACCAGGCCCACCGACACCGTGATCGAAAAACCCACCGAAAAGATCTGCAGCTGCTGCGCCACCCGGGCGATCACACCCAGCATCAGGTTCACGAACAGCAGCATCGCCACGATCGGCATGGCCAGCCATAAGCCGATCTTGAAGATCTCAGCCCCCCACACCTGCGGCTGCAGGGTCTGGATCACCGCCAAGGGCTGATCGCTCACCGGAAAGGCCTCGAAGCTGCGCACCAGCGCCGCCAGCATCAGCAAGTGGCCATTGATCACCACGAACAGCAAAGAGCCCATGGTGCTGAAGAACCGGCTGGTGGCCGTGCCCTGGCTGCCGGTGGCCGGATCAAAGAAGCCCGCGAAGTTCAGGCCCATCTGCAGGCCGATCAGTTCGCCGGCGAACTCTACCGCGGTGAACACGATGCGGGCGGCAAAGCCCAGCGTCACACCCACCACCACCTGCTGCGCCACCATGGCCAGGCCGGTGGGACTGTCCAGCGCCACCACCGGCTGGTGTGGCAGCGAAGCCTGCGCGCACAGCGCCACAAAGAAGGCCAGGCCGATCTTCACCCGCACCGGCACCGACCGCGACGACAACACCGGCACCGTGGCCAGCATCGACAGCGTGCGCAGCATCGGCCACAGCAGCGGCAAGAACCACTGCATCACCTGTTGATCGGTGAAGGTGAGCATTCAGGCCACCGCGCTGGGGATGGCCTGCAGCATGCGTTGGATGTATTCCACCAACGTGGTCAGCATCCAGGGGCCGGCCACCGCCATCACCACCACCGCAGCCACCAGCTTGGGCACAAAGCTCAGCGTGGCTTCGTTGATCTGCGTGGCAGCCTGCAGCACCGATACCAGCACGCCCACCACCAGGATGGTGAGCAACATGGGTGCTGCCACCCACAGCAGCGTGATCAGGCCTTGCTGGCCGATGGTGAAAACTTGACTGGCATCCATGATTGATCAGGTCGCGAAGCTGGCTGCCAACGAGCCCAGCAACAGGTTCCAGCCGTCGGCCAGCACAAACAACATCAGCTTGAACGGCAGCGACACCAGCACCGGCGAGAGCATCATCATCCCCAGGCTCATCAGCACGCTGGCCACCACCATGTCGATCACCAGGAAGGGGATGAAGATCAGAAAGCCAATCTGGAAGGCCGACTTCAGCTCGCTGGTCACGAACGCCGGCACCAGCACGCGGATCGGCACATCCTGCGCCTTCACGTCAGCCGGCAGCTTGGCCATGCGGGCGAACAGGCCCAGGTCGGCCTGGCGCGTCTGCTTGAGCATGAAGGCGCGCATCGGCTGTTCGCCGCGTGCCAAGGCTTCTTCAAAGCTGATCTGGTTGGCAGCGAAGGGCTTGTAGGCGTCGTTGTAGACCTTGTCCAGCGTGGGCCCCATCACAAACATCGTCAGGAACAGCGACATGCCCACGATCACCTGGTTCGGCGGCGCGGCCTGTGTGCCGATGGCCTGGCGCATCAGGCTCAGCACGATCACGATGCGGGTGAAGCCCGTCATCAGCAACAGCACCGCCGGCAGGAACGACAGTGCCGTGAAGAACAGCAGCGTCTGGATCGGCACCGAGTAGCTGTTGCCGCCCGCGCCCTGCGCCACCATCAACGGCAAGGCACTGCCACCCGCCACGGCTTGCGCTAAAGCGGGTACCGAAGCCGCCGATAACACCGACAAGGCCAGGCCCCGGGCCCAACGGCCACGCAGCCAAGAAAAAGAGAGAGACATCACTGCGGCCCCTGCGACTGCCCAGGCGTCTGGGCACCCGACATCCGCGTCATCACCTGCGCGCGCAGCGCCTGCGCAAACGGCACCACCGGCGTCTGGCCAGCGGCCAGCACGGGCGGCTCCTCCAGCGTGTGCAAGGTGTTGATCTGCTGCGGCGTCACACCCAGCACCAGCCAGCGGCGGCTGGCACCCTCGCCCACCTCCACCGTCACGAGCCGCTGCTGCGCGCCAAGGGGCAAGCTGCCCACCAGCCGCGCCAAGCCCGGCTGCGCACCACCGCGCAGCCCTGCCACGCCACTGCGCTTGAGCAGCCACAGCGCCGCGGGGATCATCCCCAGCACCAGCACGAACCACAGCAAACCTGTCCAAGAAGCCGTCATGTCGATGCCAAGGTCTCAGCTGCCACGCGAGAGGCGGCGCATGCGTTCGCTCGGCGTCACGATGTCGGTGAGACGGATACCGAACTTGTCGTTCACCACCACCACCTCGCCCTGGGCGATCAGGTATCCGTTCACCAGCACATCCATCGGCTCACCAGCCAATGCGTCCAGTTCCACCACCGAGCCCTGCGCGAGCTGCAGGATGTGCTTGATGGGAATGCGCGTGCGGCCCAGCTCCACGGTCAACTGGACAGGGATGTCCAGGATCATGTTGATGTCGTTCGGGCTGCCAGCGGGTAGGCCGGCCGGCGAGAAGTTGGCAAAGGCCGCCGGCGCCACCGAATCGGCCGCCAGCAGCTCGCCACTCATGCCACCCACGGCGGCATCATCGGTCGAGCTGGTCTGCTCTTCCAGGGCGGCGGCCCATTCGGCGGCCATCGCGTCCTGGTCGTCACCGGCCGCGGCTGCGGCAAAGTCGTCATCAGCCGACATTGCTCTCTCCAATCCAAGTCATGTTTTCACCGGTGGTCAGGCGCTCCACCTTCAGCGCATAGTGGCCATTCGACGTGCCGTACTGGGCTTCCAGCACCGGCACGCCGTCGACCTTGGCGCGGATCACCTTCTCCAGGTCCAGCTCGATGAAGTCACCGGGCTTGAACGACAGCAATTGCTCCACCGTGGCAGGCGCCGTGCCCAGCTCGGCCACCAGTTGCACCTGGGCCGCCTGGATCTGGTTCGTCAACAGCTTCACCCAGCGGCGATCGGGCTCCACCGAATCACCCTGCACCGTCGAATAGAGCACATCACGAATCGGCTCCAGCGTGGCGTAGGGAATGCAAAAGTGGATCGTGCCGGTGGTCTCGCCGATTTCCAGCGTGAAGCTGCTCGTCACCACGATCTCGCCGGGGGCAGCGATGTTGGCGAACTGCGGCTGCATCTCCGAGCGCTGGTACTCCAGCTCCAGCGGATAGATGCCGTGCCAGGCCTTCTTGTATTCGTTGGTGATGACCTCCACCATGCGCAGGATCACCCGCTGCTCGGTGGGCGAGAAGTCACGCCCTTCGATGCGCGTGTGGAACTTGCCCACACCGCCAAACAACGCATCGATCACCGCAAACACCAGCGTGGGATCGCACACGATCAGGCCCGAGCCGCGCAGCGGCTTCACCTGCACGATGTTGAAGTTGGTGGGCACCACCGTCTCGCGCAGGAAGGCGCTGTACTTCTGCACCTTGATGCCACCCACCGACACCTCGGGTGTCCTGCGGATGAAGTTGAACAGGCCGATGCGGATGTTGCGGGAGAAGCGCTCGTTGATGATTTCCATCGTGGGCATGCGCCCACGCACGATGCGCTCCTGGCTCGCGATGTCGTACTCGCGAATGCCACCTTCCTGCTGCTCTTCCTGCTCCAGCTTCTGACTCTCACCCGTGATGCCTTGCAGCAGGGCATCAACTTCGTCTTGCGAAAGGATCTGCTGGTTCATGGCTGCTCAACAGCGGTTGCAACGATGACAATCCAAACGCCCACGGACGCGCCGGTATTCCACCAAGCGACCACCGCGGATCCGGCTTCGCCGGTCCGTCGGTGGTGCCCCCTTGAGGGGGCGGCCGTCAGGCCGTAGGGGGGGAGTTTCATTGCACGATGAAGCTAGAGAACAAAACCTTCTGCACCGGGTTGTGCTCGGCGGCCTTCTTCTTCTTTTTCTTCTTCTTGGCGGCAGGCTCCGGCGGCGGTGCCTCTTCCTCTTCATCCTCTTCAATCTCGATGCCCATGGGCCGCACCGCCTCGCGCATGATTTCGCGGGCCAGCTTTTCCTTGCCCTCGCGCTCCAGCAGCTCGCTGGCCGACTTGTGGGCCAGCACCATCAGGATGCCGGCCCGGATGGCCGGCATGTACGCCTTCATCTCTTCGGCGAACTTGGGGTCGTCCACTTCCAACGTCACGCCGATCTGGGCGAAACGCTCCTGTTCCTTATCGGTCAGGTTGACGGTGAACGGATCCAGCGCCACGAAGGTGGGCGGCGTGTGGTGGTCATCCTTCTTCTTGGCGTGATCGCCCTTGGCGGCTTGTACGGGTTCGCCGTCCTCATCCACCGCCTCGGCTTCGGCCTGCTTCTTCTTGATGACATAGAAGGCTGCGCCCCCGCCACCCAGCAGCAGCACGGCCACCGCCGCGATGATGATGATCAGCTTCTTGGAACCCTTCTTCGCGGGTACCCCTGCGTCTTCAGCAGCTGCTGCGGACATGACACTCTCCAAACACCAGACCGACGCCGATCGCACACAGGCGCCTCAACTTTGCCGAACGCGGGGACGTGCCCCATGTCCGGCGACTGGTTCTGATTATTCGGAGCCAGCCCCATGTCGATGGCGCGAAAAGCGCGCCAAAACGGCCAGTGCTCCGGATGCTCGCCCGCCAGCGCCGCGCAGGGTCAGGCGTACAGATCGAGCCCACCCAGGCCACGGCCACGCCAGGACGCCGGCGCTGGCAACGGCACATCGCCACTGTCCGCACGGCCCACCCAACCGGTGCGCGCCGGCGCGCCGCGCGGCTGGCCACCCGCGCCAGATTGCGCACCAGACTGGCCTTGGCCATGGGCCGCGTCCCCCTGGCTGCCCGGGTTGGACGCACCCGCGCGGGGATCCTGCCAGTCAGACACCTGGCTGGCCGCCAGCACCAGGCCATCGGCCCGGAAGGCTTCGGTCAACGCCGGCAGGCTGGCATCCAGCAGGGCGCGCGTCTGCGCCTGGGCGGCGCCCAGTTCAATGCGCGCCTCCTGGCCATTCATGGCGATGTGCACCGACACAGGACCCAGCTCTGCGGGGTTCAACTGCAGGCGCGCCTCATGCACCCCATTGCGCGCGAGCTGGCTGATGGTGACGCCCACGGCCTCGCCGAAGCTGGGGTGATTGACCGGCGTGTCGATCGGCTGCTCAGCCGTGACCGTGGCCGCCAAGCTGCTGGTGACCGTGTCCACAGGCCGGGTGACAGGCTCGGGCATCGGGACCTGCAGCGCGGCGGTAAGCTGTTCGTCGAAGCGGCCCGATGCCTCTGCATGGCGTGCCGTTGCCACGGGCGGCGGCTCGGAGGCCGAGACAGCGGCCTGACCGGGAATCCCCTCGTCCGCGCGGCCAGTCTTCAAGCCTCGGCTGGCGGCCTCACGGCGTGCGGTGTCGGCGTCATCGGCTTGCGCACCGGGCGTGGCCGAGCCTGGCTTGCCCGCCGACGCAGCTTTGGCGCGGCTGCGCACACCATCCAGCACCTCGCGCGCCAGGGCAGCCGCCGTCAGGTCGTCGGAGGCCGTGGCGGCGTTCTGCGGCGGCGGCAGCCCCCCGGCGCGGCCCTGCGCGGCCTGGGCCGGATCGGCCAGGTAGGCGCCCTGGTTCAACAGCCAATGCGCCAAAGTGTCGCCGGTGGCCGCGGTATCTTCCTTGTCCTGCATCGAAGCGTCATCGTGCCCGTCCACACGCTGCACCGGCATGCTGTCGTTCGCCTGCTGAGGGGGCTCGACAGGCTTGCGCGGCTGGGCAGCATGGCGAGCCTTCGCCTCGTTCTGTGAAGCTGCTGTCGTTGGCGACGCCAAGGCGCTGGCAGGCTTGGCGACCTCGGTCGCAGGCGATGCAGGGGCGTCGGCCTTGGGCATCAACGAAGGCGCCGTGGCCTCAGGTACCGCGGGCGTCTGTGCGCCACGAAGCAAGGCGGCAAAACCACCGCCAGCCGTGTCGGGCGCGTGCGCCGGGTCGGGCGTCGGCGCGCTGCGTGAGGCATCTACGCGGGCACGTTCGGCGTTGAGGGAAGAGGTGCTGAGCGGGTTCATCAAGGGTTCTCCACGGCCGGACCGGTGGGTGGTGCGACCAGCGTCGGTCAGGTCATCGTGTGGGCGCCCAGGCGATCCAGGCGCTGCCACGCGGCACGGCTGGCCAGCTCGTCCATCTGCTTTTGTTCGCGGTGCGCGGCGCTGCGCACCAGCGCGCTTTCGCGCCGCTCGATCAGCTTGCCCACCGAGGCCACGCGCAACTCGGCCGCCACCGAATCGGTGATGCAGCGCGCCAGCTCGGCGCGCAAGCGATCCACCTGCTGGCCCTGTTGATCAACAGCGCCATGCAGGCGACCGACAAAGTCTTGATAGACCTGCACCAACGTGATCGCCATGCCGCGCTTGAGCTGCTGACTCCAGCGCCCTTCGTACTCGCTGCGGTAGTCGCGCAGCTGCTCGGCCTGGGTCTCGGCCGCTGCCAGGGCACGTTCCACCTTGCGCTGGCGTTGCAGGGCCTGGTCGCGGTCGGACTCGGCCTGTTCAAGCAGCAGCATCAGCGGTTGCAGCGTGGGATGGGTCATGGTTCTTCCCTTTCAGCGTGTCTTTGTCGACTTGGCGTGGCTCAGGCCGGCCGCGCCACGATCTGCAGGTGGCTCACGGCCTCCTCCAGGTCGGCACGGGTCCAGGTGTCCTGCTGCAGCAGGGCGCGAATGCCGTTTTGCGACTTCACTGCGAAGTCGAGTTCGGCGTCATGCCCGGGCTGGTAGGCGCCCAGCGAGATCAGGTCGCGGGCCTTGCTCAGGCGCGCCAGCATCTGGCGCATGCGGCGCGCCGATTCCTGGTGCTCGCGGGTGGTCACATTGGTCATCACCCGCGAGATCGATTTCTCGACGTCAATGGCCGGATAGTGGCCGGCTTCGGCCAGATCACGCGACAGCACGATGTGGCCGTCGAGGATGCCGCGCGCCGCGTCGGCGATCGGATCCTGTTGATCGTCGCCTTCGCTCAGCACGGTGTAGAACGCGGTGATCGAGCCCTGCCCTGGGCCGCCGTTGCCGCTGCGCTCCACCAGCTGCGGCAGCTTGGCAAAGCACGACGGCGGGTAGCCCTTGGTGGCCGGCGGCTCGCCAATGGCCAGCGCGATCTCGCGTTGTGCCATGGCATAGCGGGTGAGCGAATCCATCAGCAGCAGCACATGCTGGCCGCGGTCACGAAAGCTCTCGGCAATGGCGGTGGCATACAAGGCGCCCTGCATGCGTGTCAGCGGCGGTGCATCGGCGGGTGCGGCCACCACGACAGATCGCGCGCGGCCTTCGTCGCCCAGGATGTCTTCGATGAATTCCTTGACTTCACGGCCGCGCTCGCCGATCAGGCCGACGACGATGACATCAGCCGCGGTGTAGCGCGCCATCATGCCCATCAGCACGCTCTTGCCCACGCCAGTGCCGGCAAACAGGCCGATGCGCTGGCCACGGCCCACGGTGAGCATGGCGTTGATGGCGCGCACACCGGTGTCCAGCGGCGTACGCACCGGGTCGCGTTCCATCGCGTTGATCGGGCGGCGCACCAGCGGCTCCTGATGCACATCGCGCAGCGGGCCCAGGTGATCGATCGGGGTGCCCATGGCATCGACCACGCGGCCCAGCAGGCCATCACCCACCGGCAGGTGGCGCGAGCGGTCTTCGCTGCGGCGCCACGGGTGCGCGGGCTGGCCCAGCACGGGCGCCTGCACCGGCGTTTCGCGCGGCACCACACGGGCACCGCTGACCAGGCCATGCACTTCACCGGTGGGCATCAAGTAGGCGCGGTCGCCCGAGAAGCCCACCACTTCGGCGGACACCGGCGGCTGGCCATCCATCAGCACTTCGCACAGCGAGCCCACCGGCACGCGGATGCCGGCGGCTTCCAGCACCAGGCCAGCCACACGCACCAGCGTGCCCTGCGCGGCCAGCGGTACCGGGCCGGAGGCAAACGAGTGCAGGTCATCCAGGTAGCGCATCCACTTGTCGACAGCCATGTTCACGGCGCGGCCTCCTCGGCATCGCCGTCATGCTTGTCGTCCGCGTGAACCAGCGGCTGGTCCAGGCGCTCATCCAGCGAGGTGCTGGGCATGCCCAGCGCGGCGGTGGCGCGTTCCCAGCGCGTGGCCACGCGGGCATCGACCGCGCCGATGTCTGATTCGATCAGGCAGCCGCCACGCTTCACATGGGCATCAGCCACCAGCCGGGCTCCGCGCGACGCCAGCACTTCAGTGGTGCCCGCCGCGACGAGGTGATGTTCTTCTGGATGCACCCGCACCGTCACATGCTTGGCCGAGACCAGCAGCACGGCCAAGGCTTCCTGCGTGACCGCTACCACCTGCTCGGGATGGGTGTGAAGCTCGGTGCGCACCACCTGGCGCGCCACTTCGAGCGCGATGCCAGCCACGCGCTGCGCCAGATGCTGCTCCAGCACTTCAAAGCGCGCCTGCATGGCCTGGATCACGGAGGCCACCTGGGCGCTGCTCTGCGCGGCGTAGCTTTGCTTGAAGGCCTCCATCGCGGCCAGGCCGTCGCGGTAGCCATCCTGGTAACCGCCCTCGCGGGCACCGCGCACTTCGGCAGCACGCGCTGCGATCTCGGCCGCTTCGCGCTGGCTGGCGAGTGCGGCCTGACGGCGCGCATGCGCCTCGGCCTCGCGCTTGACCACCTCGGGGTCGGGGGCGGCAGCCACCGGGGGCGGGCGCTTGTCTCCAAAGGAGCTGGGCTTCCAGGCTGCGAAGCCATTCAGCTCTTCGCGCGGAATGAAGCGGGCATGCAGCGACTTGGCCGCGCCTTCGGCGGTGGGGCGCGGCGCCGCCTCGTCAGCAGCTGCGCGCTCCGCCAGAGACGGCTTTCGGCCGGTCTTCGGCGGGATGCCACCGAAAGGATTGCGCGGATCAGAGGAATGCGTCATCGCCGCCTCCGCTCAACACGATCTGGCCTTCGTCGGCCAGGCGGCGCACGATCTTGAGCATTTCCTTCTGCTCGGTCTCCACTTCGGAGACACGCACCGGGCCGCGCGATTCGAGGTCTTCACGCAGCGTCTCGGCGGCGCGGGTGGACATGTTGCGGAAGATCTTCTCGCGCATCTCGGGCGTGGCACCCTTCATCGAGATCAGCAGCGATTCGGTCTGCACTTCCTTCAGCAGGGCCTGGATGCCCTTGTCGTCCACCTTCACCAGATCGTCGAAGGTGAACATGTTGTCCATGATCTTCTGGGCCAGCTCGTTGTCGGCCTCGCGGATGTAGTCGAGCACCGCCGTCTCGATTGACGAGCCCATCATGTTGATGATCTCGGCTGCCGGCTTCACGCCGCCCAGCGACGCCTTGCGGGTGCGGTCGCCGCCGGCCAGCACCTTGGAGAGCACCTCGTTGAGGTCTTTCAGCGCAGTGGGCTGGATGCCGTCCAGCGTGGCGATGCGGATCAGCACCTCGTTGCGGCCGCGCTCGGGCAGGTACTTCAGCACATCGGCCACCTGGTCGAAATCCAGGTGCACCAGGATGGCGGCCACGATCTGAGGGTGTTCGTTGCGCAGCAGCTCGGCGATCGAGCCAGGGTCCATCCACTTCAGGCTTTCGATGCCGGTGATGTCGCTGCCTTGCAGGATTCGGTCGATCAGCAGGTTGGCCTTGTCATCGCCCAGCGCCATGCGCAGCACGTTCTTCACGTATTCATCGGTGTTGCCGACGATCAGGCTCTGCTCGGCGGCCTGTTCGGTGAACTTGGCCACCACGCCTTCGAAGCGCTCGCGCGGTACGGCGCGCATCTTGGCGATGGTCTCGCCCAGCCGCTGCACTTCCTTGGGCGTCAGATGCTTGAAGACCTCGGCCGCTTCCGTCTCGCCGAGCGACATCAGCAGGATCGCTGCGTCTTCAAGGCCTTGTTCATCCATGGTCTGGGCTCCGGAGCGTTAGCAGTTGACTGGCGTGGCAAACATCGGGCATCCCACCCATCACGCGCTGATCCAGCCGCGCAGGATGTTGGCCACCGCCGCGGGGTTCTCGGCCGCGATGCGGCGCGCTTCTTCCATGCGGACCTGGGCTGGATCGGGCTTCGGCGGCTGCTGAGCCAGCAGCGCGAGCCCGCCTTCTTCGTCTTCGCTACCGGCCGGGTTGCTGCCATCGGCCAGCGCGGGCAGCTCGGCGCCATCGTCCACCACGGCCTCGACACGCACCGCTTCCGGCCGGGTCTGCTTGAGCACAGGGCGGATCGCACCGAACACCACGATGGCGGCCAGCAGCGCCAGACCCAGCGGGCCGGCCAGGGTGCGCACCATGTCCTGCGTCTGCGGCTGCTTCCACAGCGGCACGTCTTCCACCGTCTGCTTGTCGACCTTGAACGGCGCATCGAGCACCTTCACGGAGTCGCCCCGCTCTTTGTTGAACCCGACAGCCTCCTGCACCAGCGAGGTGAGCTTGTCCAGCTCTTCCTGCGGCAGCGGCACGCTCTGCACGTTGCCCTTCTTGTCGGTGGTGCTGCGGTGGTTCACCACCACGGCCACCGTCAGGCGCTTGATGTTGCCGGTGGCGGCGCGGGTGACGCGCACGGTCTTGTCGACTTCGTAGTTGGTCACGGCCTCACGCTTGGCCTGCCCGCCCGCGGCCGCGCCGTTGCCATTGCCGGCCTGCAACGGCGCTGCGCTGCCGTTGACCGGCGCGGTGGTGGGGCCAGGCGGCTGGTTGCTGGCCGCACCGGGCACGCCGCTAGGCTGCGCGGCGGCGCCGTTGGTCTGCTCCGAGGTCTGGGCGCTGCGCACCGTGGCCGCCTCGCCACCCTGGTTGGGCTTGAACTCCTCCGAGGTCTGTTCGGTCTGGGTGAAATCGACGTTGGCGGTGACCTGGGCGCGCAGGTTGTCACGGCCGATCACCGGCTCCAGCAGGTCCATCACCCGCTTGGTGTAGGTGGCCTCGATCTGGTTCACGTACTGCAGTTGCTGGGCATCCAGGCCCTCGGCCTTGGCCATGCCTTCATCGGGACCAGAGAGCAGCGTGCCGTTCTGGTCCAGCACGCTCACCGCTTTGGGGTTGAGCTCGGGCACGCTGGCAGCCACCAGGTGCACGATGCCGGCCAGTTGCGCGCGGTCGAGTGTGCGGCCGGGGTGCAGCGTGAGCAGCACGCTGGCACTGGGCTTTTGCTGTTCGCGGAAGAAACCGTTCTGCTGCGGCAGGGCCAGGTGCACGCGAGCGGCTTCCACGGCGGCCATCGAGGTGATCGAGCGCACCAGCTCGCCTTCGAGGCCACGCTGGAAGTTCAGCCGCTCCTGGAACTGGGTGGTGCCGAAGCGAGCGTTGTCCATCAGCTCGAAGCCCACCGTGCCGCCCTTGGGCAGGCCGGACTGCGCGAGCTTCAAGCGCACGTCGTGCACCAGCTTGGCGGGCACCAGGATGGCCGAGCCGCCCTCGGTGTACTTGTAGGGCACGTTCTGCTGCGCGAGCTGGGCGATGATGGCGCCGCCGTCCTTGTCGGACAGGTTGGCGAACAGCACCTTGTAGTCGTCGTCGCGGCTCATCATCACCGAGGCGACGAGCAGGCCCACCAGGGCCAGCAGGCCGGCGCCGAGCATCAACTTGCGCGGCATGGGCAGTGCCATGAGCCGCGACCAGAAGGTGGCGGGCTCAGAGGCTGCTGCGGCAGCACCGTTGAGTGGCTGAAGGGTGGCGTTTTCCATGGACGGCTTGAGAGCAGATGACCGGCGCATAGCCGGCCTTCGTGTCCATGGATTATTCGAAGCCCTGCGCTTTCAGATGGTGCGAACAGGCGGGCTTCGGGGGGGCACTTCGCGCCATCGGCCAGTCGGCGCAGAACTAAAGTGCAATCTCAGAGTTCCGCCCCTTGCGGGTGTGACATAACCGGGCCACCCGAATGGACGTCAAGCTCAAGCCCTTCGACTTCGCACAAGCAGCCGCTCGTGCCGGCATGCCGGAAGTGGCAGAGCGCGTGCGCCAATCGGCCCGCGCCGCCGGCCTGGCTGGCGTGGCCGCACCGGGTGCCGCCGAACAGGGCGACTTCCAGGTGGCCCTGACCCAGGCGCTGCGCTCGGTGAGCCAGTCCCAGAACGAGGCCAAGGCCTTGCAACGGGAGGTCTCGCTGGACAACCCCACCGTCAGCATCGAGCAGACGATGGTGGCCATGCAGAAGGCCCAGATCGGCTTCCAGGCCGCGCTGCAAGTGCGCAACCGCCTGGTGCAGGCCTACAGCGACATCATGAACATGCAGGTGTGAGCCCCCAGCTCGCTGCGCTCGCGTCCCCCGAGGGGGTGCATGCGGCGGGCCGGCGGAGCCGGACCCACGCATGAGCTTGAGGGGCGGCCAGTCCTACGGTCGGCCTCCAACCAGAGCTACAACACCAGCATGCGCTGGCGGCGTTGGGTTTGGTCGATGTAGCGTTGCAGGGCGCGGCTCTCTTCGGGGGCCACGTCGAACACTTCGCAGCCCAGGCGCACGCCCTGTTCAGCACGCTGGCCGACATGCACCACCTTGATGGCACAGCGCACCTGTGTGCCAGGATCAACGGTCAGTTGCACGGGGGCCAGCACACTGCCCAGCACCGGGCAGGTGGTGGGCCCATCCCAGAGGATGGCGATGCCACCGTGGCTGATGTCCAGCACACGCAACTGCACGTTGCGGCCCGGTTCTTCCGCCGGGGTCCACAGCAGCGTGGGGCGGGTGTGCGATAGCGGCTGCACCCGATAGCTGTCACGCTTCTGGAAGCGGTAGATCTGACTGGGGTAGCGGGCGTTGAAGGCGCTGGCGTGGCGGCCATGCACCAGCACCAGGTCATCCACTTCGAACTGCAGCTTGACGTTGTCGAGGTAGCTCACCGCCTCGATCTCGTCGCTCAGCAGCAGGGCCTGCACCTCGGGCTTGGACGGATCGGCCGAGAACACGACCACACCGCCGGCCTCGTCTTCCGTCCACAGTGCCGTCACCAGGCTCACGCCGCTGCGCGAACTCAGGGTGATGGGCACTTCGGCCTCCACCAACTGATGCAGCAATGCGGTGATCTCCGGCTTGGAACGCACCATGTAGGCACCTTCCACCGCCGGTGCGGCAGGGGCTTGCGCGTTGTTGCGGCGTGCGAGTTGCTCAGACATCGGCATCTCCAGGCTTTGGCTCAGTGCAGGATGTTGCGCGGCTTGCCTGCCAGCATCTGATCCAGGTCCTCCAGCCAGGGTTCGGCCAACTGGCGAATCTCGGCGTCGTTGAGCAGGATACGCTGCATGATGCGCGCCTTCAGCTGGGCCGCATCGCCAGCCAGGCGCTGCTCGGCAGCAGCATGCTTGAGCTGCGAGATCAGCACGGCGCAGGCGCCTTCCAGCTTGACGACGCGGTCCCAATTTCCGTCGCGGGCAGCTTCGAGCATGTCATGACTGGCTTGTTCGATGGCTTCGTAGTACTGCAGCAGGGCGTGGCCGGCGGGCTCGGCCAGGGAAGGGGTCGTGGTGGACGTCGACACGTCTGCAGTCTCCAGTGCGTGGTGGGATGAACGAGGTTTGGGCATGGCAACCTCTCAGCGCTGAACCTGGGCGCCAATGGCCAGCCAGGCGTCACGCAGCGGCTCGACGAGGCGACGGCATTCGTCCAGCCCATTCGGGTCGTTACGCAGGTGCGAATGCATCAGGCGCATCGACAGGTAGGTGTAAAGGTTCGACAGGTTGCTGCTCAGCTCGCCACCGGCGGGGCTGAGGGCGGCCTTCAAACCTTCGTCGATGATGCGAGAAGCGCGGGTGATGGCAACACCCTTGCCTTCGATGTCACCAGCGTCGAGCGCACCGCGAGCACGCACGATCGATTCAATGAGACCGTCGAACAGCATGAGCACCAGTTGGTGCGGGCTGGCAGACTCGATACCGGTCTGGACACCGACTTGGCGGTACAGGCTCGACAGCACTTGGGCCGTCGGGGCGCGAAAGGGATTGGCTTGAGCAAACATGGCGCTGGGTGTGTACTGCTGCGGCGATATATGGTTATCGGCCCCCACCGCACTGACTTGAGGCAGGTGTCACAGATCGGACACCCCTCATTTCCGAGGATCAGCCACCTCAGGACGTCGACTTGTTCCAGTTCGTGATTTGCTGGGTGACGTACGTCGACAACGCCGAGAGCGTGCCCATCTTCGTGTCCAGGGCCGAGTACTGCGCGCGCAGGCGTGCCTCGACCGTGGTCATGCGCTCCTCAAAGGCCGTCTGCTTCTTGGTGTTGGCCGTGATCTGCGACTGCAGACTGCTGGTGCGGGTGGTGATCGCGCCATCAAAGGCCAGCAGCGTCTCAGACCAGTTCTTGATCTTCTGCGCAAAGCCATCGTCTTCGGTGCCCGCTCCGTTCAGGCTGAACATCTTCTGCAGTTCAGCGGGGGATGCCAGGGCGGTGGTGAGCTTGGCGCTGTTGATCTTCAGCGTACCGTTGCTTTGCGGGTCAAGGCCGATCTCGGCCAGGCGGTCAAACACCGAGGAACTGCCGGCCGTAGCGCTGCCCAGGCCACGCAACGCAGCGCGTAGCGCATTGGCACCAGAGTCGCCCTGCAGGGTGGCGCTGGTCTTGGTGGCACTGTCGTACTTGGTCTGGTTGGCCAGGTAGGTGGCCAGGTCGTTGTAGGCCTTCACAAAGGCTTCTACGTCGGTCTTCATCGCCGTGCTGTCGTTGACCACGGCAAGGTCCACCGCGCTGGTGCTCTTGCCCGTCAGCTGGAAGGTCACACCTTCGACGGCGCCTTCCACCTTGTTGGTGGCCGAGCTGACGGTGATGCCATCGATCACCGCTTCGGCATTCGTGGCCGCCTGGGTGCGGCTCATCTGCCCCACGCCGTTGGCGGGGTCGTAGCTGAGCCGCGATAGGCCAGCAGCATCTTCGCTGCCATCGGCATCGGCCACGTTCACACGGAAGGCATTGGCCTGGCCGGTCGTGGTCGATCGCAGCACCAGCTTCGAGCCGGTGGCATCGGTGACGATCGACGCCGTCACACCCGCACCGGCTTCGTTGATCTTCTGCCGCACGTCTTCCAACGTGTCGGTATCACTGACATCGACATTGATGGCCGCGACATCCGCCTTTGGAGTGAAGCCGCTTTGATCAGCGCTCCACGCGCCCAGCTCGATGGTGAGCGTGCCAGCCCCCACGGCGTCGGTCTTGCTCGCAAAGCTGGTGCTGGCCAGGGTCTGACCAGCAGCCAGTGCATTCACCTGCACCGAATAGCTGCCGGCCACGGCCGCAGTGGTTGTCGTCGCCGTGAAGACCTTCTCGTCGGCAGAGGTAGCACTGGTGCGGCTCCAGGCCGTCTTGCTGGCCAGTGCATTGGCGGCGTCGCCCAGCGCAGAGACATAGCTCTGCACTTTGCCGTACACCGAGATCTTGCTCTGAATTCTCGAGGCTTCTGCCTGGATCTGCGTGAGCGGCTGTTTCTCGACAGCCATCAGCTTGGTGATGATGGTCTCGACGTCGAGACCGCTGCCGATACCTGCGGATGAAACGGCTGCCATGGCGATGCTCCAGGGAAGGTGCAATGAAGAACGTCCGGGTCACCTGAGGCAGCCCGGACGTCAGCTTTATCGGCATCGGCGCGTGCGGCTTGAACCGCCGCGCCCACACGCCGTGAGAACCACTTGGAGGCTCAGCCCTTGAGCAGCGACAGCACCTGCTGCGGCAACTGGTTGGCCTGGGCCACCATCGCGTTGCCGGCCTGCTGCAGCACTTGGGCGCGCGAGAGGTTGGCGGTTTCTGCGGCGAAGTCGGCATCCATGATGCGGCTGCGCGCGGCCGACTGGTTCTCCACGCCGATCTGCAGGTTCGAGATGATGGCCTCGAAACGGCTCTGAGTGGCACCGAGCACGGCGCGTTCGGAGTTGATCTTGTCGAGTGCCCCGTCGATGTCGTCGATCACCGCCTGGAAGTTGACAGTCGAATCACCGATGGTGACGCGGCCGGTGCCGCTGACATCGGTGCCGGCGATCGTGGTGATCGAGGCATCGGCCGTCATGTTGGTGAACGCCACGTCGATGGTGTCTTCGCCCGCCGTGGTGTTGGCGCCAATCTGGAAGGTGGTGGTGCCGGCATCGGCGCCCACGATCTTCTTGCCGTTGAACGACGTGCCGCTGACGACGCGCTGAATTTCCTTGGCCAGCTCGCCGAACTCCTGGTCGAGCGAGGTGCGGTCGGCATCGGTGTTGGTGCCGTTGGCCGCTTGCACGGTGAGCTCACGCATGCGTTGCAGCAGGTCGGTGGCCTTGCCCAACGCGCCTTCGGCGACTTGGGCCATCGAGATGCCGTCGTTGGCATTGCGGATGGCTGCGGTCATGCCCTTGGACTGGGCATTCATGCGCTCGGCGATGGCCAGGCCGGCGGCGTCGTCCTTCGCGCTGTTGACACGCAAGCCCGAGGAAAGACGCTGCATCGATGTCGCAAGCGACATCTGCGAGCCATTGAGATTGCGCTGCGCATTCAGCGAAGCCAGATTGGTGTTGATGGTCTGCGGCATGTCAAGACTCCTTAGCTGTCCGATGGTCCAGCACGCGGCGACACCGGTTCCGCGGTCGCGGGCTGCGGGCAAAGATTCATGAAACTGGATCTCTGATGACTGGATTTTCGGCAGGCGAAGAAGTCACGATCGATCGAAATGAGGCGGAACAAACCTTCAGTTCGGAGGCGGGAACGACAAAGGCCGCCCATGGGGCGGCCTTTGCGAGTGCAGGCATCGCAAGCAGCACCAGGCAGCCCTGACGCTGCCCCGTGCTGCGCGCGCTCAGCGCAGCAGCGACAGCACTTGCTGCGGCAACTGATTGGCCTGCGCCACCATGGCGGTACCGGCCTGCTGCAGCACCTGGGCACGCGACAGTGAAGCCGTCTCCGAGGCGAAGTCGGCATCCATGATGCGACCCCGTGCCGCCGACTGGTTCTCCACGCCGATCTGCAGGTTGGAGATCACCGCGTCAAAGCGGCTTTGCGTGGCGCCCAGCGTGGCGCGTTCGGAGTTCACCTTGTCGATTGCATCGTCGATGCCGTCGATCACTGCCGAGATATCCACGGTGGAGTCACCGATGGTGGCGCGACCCGTGCCGTCAACGTCGGTGCCGGCGATCGTGGTCAACGAGGCATCGGCCGTCATGTCGGTGAAGCCGACGTCGATGGTGTCCTCGCCGGCAGTGGTGTTGGCACCGATCTGGAAGGTGATGGTGCCGGCATCGGCGCCCACAATCTTCTTGCCGTTGAAGGAGGTGCCCGACATCACGCGCTGGATCTCCTTCGCCATCTCGCCGAATTCCTCGTCGAGCGATGTGCGGTCGGCATCGGTGTTGGTGCCGTTGTTGGCCTGCACCGCCAGTTCACGCATGCGCTGCAGCATGTCGCTCACCTTGGACAGCGCGCCTTCGGCCGTCTGCGCCATCGAGACGCCGTCATTGGCGTTGCGGATGGCCACATTCATGCCCTTGGACTGGGCGCTCATGCGCTCGGCGATCGCCAGACCGGCGGCGTCGTCCTTCGCACTGTTAACACGCAGACCTGAAGACAGACGCTGCATGGAGGTGGACAGCGACATCGCCGATGACGACTGATTGCGCTGGGCATTCATCGAGATTACGTTGGTATTGATGGTCATGGACATTGCGTCACTCCTTAGGCTGTTTAAGACCTGTTCAATGAAAACCGGCAAATAGCGCCGTGAAGCCTTGCGGCCGTCCGGCGCTTGTCAGCCATGTTGTTTCCCGTGATCAAAAACCACTTGAACCATCAGCCGGCTAACCGGACAACGGATCGACTTCTAAGACCCGTTGAGTTGCTTATCGGTGCGCCTGTTTGCGAACTTTAGGCAGGTGATTCACGGCTTATTTCGAGGTGTTACCGGAAGAAAGCGCTGTGGATCCTCAACGGGTCAGCAAGTTGCCGCTCCGTGCATGTTTATCGTCCCGTCTCCTGCCGGCTGAAGGGTAAAGGCCCAAACTCATGTGTGTCCAGGGGCTTTATCTGTCGTTGCCGCCGTGGACGCGCCCCCTAAATTCGAGCGCAGGATTCCAGCGCCTCAATGAGGCTGACACGACCATGCAACAACACGTCGAAGCCTCTCCTGCCCAGCGGCAGGCGCCCCTGCCCCACGCTGGCGGCGTGCGGCGCGCCCGGCAAGCCTGGGAAGATGGACGGCGCCTGCGTGCCAAGGGGCAGCTCCAAGCCGCCCGCCAGAAGTTCGAACAGGCTGCGCAATGGGCCCCTGGCGATGCCTTGTACTGGCTGAACCTCGCGCGCTGCGAGCAACAGCTCGGGCACACGGGCCACGCGCTCGATCACGCCCAACGGGCCTTCGACCTCGATCGCCGGAGCACGCTGGCCTGCAATCTGGCGGCAGAGATCCTGCGTGACGAGCGCCGCTACCGCGAGATGCTCTCCACGCTCGACCGGCTGGCCAGCGACGGCGTGCGCGATGCCCGCTGGCACCTGCTCAAGAGTGCAGCCCAGCTGGAGTTGCGTGACTACCCGGCTGCGGTACAAGCCAGCGCAGCAGCCCTGGCCAACGCCGGCCCCGACCTCAGCATGAGGCGCCAGTCCTTGATGCACCTGGGGCATTGCCTGTCGCTGATGAAGCGGCATGACGAGGCCAGTTGGTGCTACCGCATGATCCTGGATGTCGACCCGTTGGCGCTGGGCAGTGCCCTCTACGCAGCCCATTTCAGCGCCTGGGCCTGCGACTGGACGATGCTGGAACAGGACCTGCGACGCCTGCAGGACTGCATCGACCGCGTGCAAGCCGCCGACGATGACCTCGACAAGGTCGAAGCCCTCAGCCCCTTCTGCCTGCTCACCCTCACCGACAGCCCGCAGGTGCTGAAGTGGACGGCGCAGATCGCCGCACGCAAGGCGCGCACAGACGTCAAGCCCCGCCCCGCGCACTGGCCCGTGCCACGCCCCGGGGGCAAGCTGCGCATCGGCCTGATGTCGGCCGACTTCCACATGCACGCCACCAGCATCCTGATCGCCGAGATGCTGGAAGGCATCGACCGAGATCACTTCGAGCTGGTGTTTTACTCGGGCGGCCCGGATGACCACTCCCCCATGCGGGCCCGCGTTCAAGCCACCGCCAGCCGCTGGCACGAGGTGCTGGGCTGGACCAACGAACAACTGGCCGCACGCATCCGTGAAGACGAAATTGGCGTGCTGGTCGAGATGAAGGGCTACACCCTGGGCTCACGGCTCACCGTGATGGGGCAGCGAGCCGCGCCGGTGCAAGTGGCCTGGCTCGGCTACCCCGGCACCACCGGCGTGGACTACATCGACTACCTCATCGGCGACCCGATCGTGACCCCGCTGGCCGCCCAGGACGACTACACCGAGTGCATCGCCCAGATGCCGCACTGCTACCAACCCAACGACAGTACGCGCTCGCAGCCACCGCGCATGAGCCGGGCTGACTGCGGACTGCCGGAGGACGCTTTTGTCTTCGCGAGCTTCAACCAGTCGTACAAGATCGTGCCCGAGGTCTTCACGGCCTGGTGCCACATCCTTGCGGCCACCCCCGGCTCGGTGCTGTGGCTGCTGGTGCCGCAGCCCGACGTGCAGATTCGCCTGCGCCAGGCGGCCACCAGCCAAGGCATCGACCCGCAGCGGCTTATCTTCACCGGCTTTGTCGGCACCGAAACGCACCGCGCACGGCTGCAGCAAGCCGACCTCTTCCTGGACAGCTTTCCCTGCAGCGGCCACACCACCGCCAGCGATGCGCTGTGGGCTGGCGTGCCGGTGCTCACGCTGATCGGGCAGAACTTCGCAGCCCGCGTGGCCGCCAGCCTGCTGCACACCGCCGGCCTGCCCGAGCTGGTGTGCCACTCGCTGGACGACTACGCCCAGGCCGCCATCACCTACGCGCAAGACCGCCCCGCACTGGCTGCCGTCCAGCAACGCCTGGTCCAGGCCCACACCGATTCGCCGCTGTTCCAGGGCCGCCAGTTCGCCCGCGACTTCCAGCAGCTGCTGCTGCGCATGGTCGAGCGTCAGGATGCCGGGCTGCCCCCCGCCCCACTGGCCGCGTTGACCGCTTCACTACCTGATCTGCCCCATCCCACGCCGGAGGCTCCATGATCCCGAAACTGCTGCACATCATCTGGGTCGGTGACCAGAGCAAGCGTCCTGACAACTGCATCCGCACCTGGGTGCAGCACAACCCCGAGTGGAACATCCAGCTGTGGGGCAACGACGACCTGGCCGAATACGGCTGGTACAACGCCCGCCACATGCGCGAGATGGCGCCGCGCGAGCTCAACGGCGTGGCCGACATCATGCGCTGGGAGATCCTCTACAACGAGGGTGGCTTCGTGGTCGATGCCGACAGCGTGTGCGTGCGCAAGCTCGACGACTGGCTGCTCGAACATGAGGCCTTCGCCTGCTGGGAGAACGAGCTGGTGCGCCCCGGCCTCATCGCCGCAGGCTACGTGGCCAGCGAAGCCGGCAACCCCTTCTTCGGCCAGATCATCAACGACATCCATGCCGAAGCCTCGGTGGTGAACGACATGGCCTGGAAGACCGTGGGCCCGCAACGCCTCACCAACGCCTTCCAGCAGTACAAGTACAGCGGGTTGTCGGTGCTGCCGAGCCACTACTTCATCCCCGAGCATTTCAGCGGCATGCGCTACGAAGGCAGCGGGCCCGTGTATGCGCAGCAACACTGGGGCAGCACCCGCCGCAGCTACGACACCCTTCACCAGCAGGCCGTTGCATGAACCACATCGCCGCACTCATCCCCGACAGCACCCGCCCCGCCCCGCAGGGGCTGCGTCCGAACGAGCCGGTGTCGGCCCTGGAGGCCAAGCACGCCCCCTACTTCGTGCAAAAGATGGTGGTGGGCAAGGAGCTGCTCGGCCGCCCGCGCATCGAGGTGCTGCAGCAGATCTGCCAGGGCCGCCGTGTGTTGCACGTGGGTTGTGTCGACTGGCCCATCACCGACCCGGCCAACAGCCTGCACGTCAAGCTCGACGCCGTGTGCGCCCACCTCGACGGCTTCGACATCCACGCCGAAGCCTTCGACGCCCTGCGCCCGCATGTGCGGGGCGAGTTCTTCTCGGACTGGCAGCAAGTCACCGCCTCCTACGACCTGGTGCTGGTGCCCGAGGTGATGGAGCATGTGCCCGACGTGCAGGGCTTCCTCGCGCAGCTCGATGCTGTGGATGCGCCGCATGTGCTGATCACCGTGCCGGATGCCTACCAGTGCCGCAACCGCCACTTCGACTACCTGACGGAGAACGAAACCTTCGTCGAGGTGGTGCACCCCGATCACAACTGCTGGTACACGCCCTACACCTTCAGCAATGTGATCCGCAAGTACACCGGCTGGAAGGTGGACGGCCTCTGGTTCTTCAACCACATCTCGCTGCTGGCCATCGCATCGAAGCCCGCACGCGAGCCGGCTGCACCCCAAGCGTAACGCGGTGAAACGTGACAGCCTGCACCGGCTGTCACGGTGCTGGCCGATGGCGCGAAATGCCGCCCGGCAGCCGCCCTATTCCACAACTCGGCACTGCAAACCGCCCCCTACAGTAGTTGCACCGTGTTGCCCTGCCGCGTGAAGCCCCTGTCACGCTGCAACCAGCCACCGTTCGCGCTCTCAGGAGGATTGCATGCCCCATCTCGTCGTTGCCCGCCAACAGGAATCGCTGGACTGGATCCACGCCCTGCCGGACCACTGCAGTCTCACCCTCTACAACGCCGGCGATGCCGTCGACGCCAGCGCCTTCGACCATGAGATCGACGTGCGCGCCGTGCCGGCCGGTACGCCAGCCATGGTCTGCTTCCTTCGCTACCTGCAGCAAGGCCAGCAAGCCCACGGCCATGAGGTGATCGTCTTCACCCCCGGCGACCCGCTGGCCCATTCCCCCGCCTTCATCGAGCTGCTGGCCCAGAGCGACCGCTTTGCCGACCTGCAGGTGCTGTCGGCCCAAGGGCCCGATGCGCAATGGCCGCCGCTGGCTGTGCGCCATGCTGACCGGCGTGACTGGATCGACGATGCCCCCGTGCGGGCCGAACGATTCTCGCTGGGCAGCCTGGCGCCGCTGGCCTACCAGCATGACGCCGCCCTGCGCGCCGGCAAGGTGTATCGCCGCAAGCACCGCCTCGCCGAAGGCGTGCCCGTCCTGGCCCACTTCCTTGAACTGGCCGGCCTGCCTGCGCTGGCCCAGGAGGCCCGTCAGGCCGATCTGGGGGTGTACGCCCACGGCGGCATGGTGGCCGTGCGTCGCGCCCGCCTGCAGCAACAACGGGCTGCGCTGCGGCTCCAGCTCGATCGATTGAGCGTGCTGCTGCACGCCGATCACAACTACCCCGAGGTGCTGGAGCGCGCCTGGCTGCATCTGCTGGGTCTGCCTTTCATCGGCCTGGCCGCGATGGCCCAACCCCAAGCGGCGGCGCAGCAGTTGGCCGCACCGGCCATGGCGCGGGTGGTGGCCTCGATCGACGCGGTGCTGGCCGCCTCGCGGCCCATTCCAGTGCTCAAGCCCGAAACCGCCATTGCGATCAAGCCGCCACAGCCCCTGCCTGCGGCCACCGCCCCGGAAGTCTCTGACGTGGCGCTGCTGCGTGACCGTGCGCACGCCGCCTTCCTGCGCGGCGACACCAGCATCGCCTGGGACTGGCTACAGCAGGCGCTGAACCAGGCGCCACGCGACATTACCCTACTGGCCGAAGCCACCCAGATGGCCTACGCCCAGCAAGACACCGAGCGGGCCTTGCACTGCGCGCGCCGTGCCCTGGCGGTCGACCCCGATCACCTGGAATGCAAGTTCACACTGGCCATGTGCCTGGCCGCCAGCGGCCAGCCTGAGGAGGCCCTGGCCCTGTTCGACCAGCTGAACCAACACCCGCTGGCCGAGCAATGGCAGGCGCAACACCCGGACTGGCCGAGCCTGCCGGATGCGCCGCTGCAGGCGCTGCAACCCACCAGCTTGCGCCGCAACCCCCAGGCCGCCTGACGGGGCCCAGCCTCAGCCTGGCCCGACAGTCAGCAACCAGGCCCGATCCAGAGCCATCCACGCGGCCTGCAGCGCGTCAGCCGTCAGCGGCTTCATCCAGACGGCGCGCAGCGCCTGCACCGAGGCATCGCCCGGCGTCAGGCCGAACAACCGCGCCGGCAGGCGTACCAGCCCGAGGTGCAGCCCCAGCCCCGCCGCCGCCGCCTGTACCGCTTGTGCCCGCGTTGAACGATCGGCCAGCGATGTGCCGGCGGGCAGCCAGGCCGCGATGTCCAGCGCCGGGCTGGGACCAGGCAGCCAGCGTGTGTCGGCCTGCAGCCAGCCGTGCCAGGTGCGGGCCGCGGCGAGACCCTGCGACAGATCTGCGGCAAAGCAGCCATCGGGCGTGAGCGGCAACCACTGCAACGTGGCCCACAACGCCGCGGCCGTGGCACCCGAGCGCGAGCACTCCAGGCCCAACTGGCCCAGGTGCAGCGGCGGCCGCTCCTGACGCCCGGCCTCATCCCCACCAAAGTAACAGTACGGCGCCTCGTGCGCGAACACCCCGCGCACCGAGGCATCGGGGTACAGCACCGCGGCACAGCCCAGCGGCTGCAAGCCATGCTTGTGCGGGTCGATCACGATGGCATCGGCCTGCGGCAGGGCGTCAAAGGCCCTGCGCACTGGCGCCGACAGCCCGGCAGCCAGGCGGTGATAGCCGCCATAGGCCGCGTCCACCTGCCAGCGAAAGTCATGCGCCTGGCGCAGCGCCGCGATGGCCGCCAAGTCATCCACCGCGCCCAGCGCCGTGGTTCCCGCCGTCGCGATGACGGTGCCCACATCGCCCCGCGCCAGCCGCCGGGCCAGCGCGGCCACATCCCAACACCCGGCCGCATCCGACGACAGCACCTCGAACGGCAGCCCGAGCAGCTGTGCGTTGCGGGCATGGCAGTAATGCGCCTGGTCGGTGGCCAGCACCACGCGGCCGGCACCGCCGCGCTCACGTGCCACCCACAGGGCTTCCAGGTTGGCGACCGTGCCGCCGCTGCACAGGTGGCCCACCGCCTGCGGCCAACCCAGCATGCGGCCCAGCGCGGCGATGGCCTCCAGCTCCATCTCGGTGCAGGCGGCGCCGGCATCGCGGTTGTGGTTGTTGGGCTGCAGCGCGCTGGCCAGCGCCTGCGCCAGCCAGGCCAGGCCGTGCGGTGGGCGGCTCATGTGGGCCGCAAAGCCGGTGCTGGCCTGCGGCAGTTGCTGGCCCAGGCGCTGCTGCAGCTCAGTGATCAACGCGCCAAGCCGGGGGTCATCGTCCGGCGGCATCAGGCCGCCGTCGTGCTGGCTCATCACCTGAGCCAGCCAGGTTGACCAGGACGCCGGCGTTTTGTCAGCCACGCGGGGCCTCAGTGGCTGAAGCAGCTTTCGGCGTGCAGCCCCAGCCCGGTGGCCACGCTGGCCAGGCGGTCGCCCTGCACCGACTGCGCACGGCTGAACGGCGCCTGCAGCGCTTGCACCAGGAACTTCAGGCCGGTGGAGCCGCCGGTGAAGTACAGCGCATCCACCTGATCGGGCACGAGCCCAGCCAGGCGCACCGTCTCGATGGCAGCTTGCACGATGCGATCGACATCCACCTGCAGCGCCGCATCGGCCTGCGCGGCGGTGAGCGGCCAGGCGAGCCTGGCTTCGACCAGGCTCAGGTCGATCTCGGTTTCGCCGCCGGCGGCCACGGCGATCTTGGCCGCTTCGGTCTGCCCGGCCAGCTCATGGCCAAGGCGTTCGAGCACCACATGGTTGAGGCGCTGGTAGAACTTGGGGTCAGCGAAGTTGGTTTTCAACGCGCGCAGCTCGGCCAGGCGCTGCGGGCTGTAGAGCGTGTTGATCAGGTGCCAGGTGGCCAGGTCATGGTAGATGCGGCTGGGCACTTCGCGCGGCGGCGCGCCCTGCACGCTGGGGCCGAAAGTGCCCAGGCCCAGCGCCCGCATCGGGCCGGCGAGCGAGAGGCGGCGGTCGAAATCGGTGCCGGCGATGTGCACGCCGTGGCTGGCCAGCACGTCGTCGCGCCGGTCCTGCCGGGCCGCGCCACCGGGGCGCACGCGCACCAGCGAGAAGTCGGAGGTGCCGCCGCCGATGTCGGCCACCAGCACATGCTGTTCGGCCGTCACCGTCTGCTCGTAGTGCAGCGCAGCGGCGATGGGCTCGAACTGGAACACCACCTCGTCGAAGCCTACCGCACGGGCCGCAGCTTCCAGCGCGGCCTGGGCGCTGGCATCGCGCACCGGGTCGTCGTCGACAAAGAACACCGGGCGGCCCATCACCACGCGCCGCAGCGTACGGCCGCAAGCGGCTTCGGCGGTGAGCTTCAGGTGCGCCAGGTAGGCCGCGATGACCTCGGCAAAGCGCAGGTTGCGGCCGGCACCGATGTCGGTGGCCTGGTCCATCAGACCGGTGCCCAAGCAGCTTTTGAGCGAGCGCATCAGGCGCCCGTCCAGCCCTTCCACATACGCCGCCATCGCCGCGCGGCCAAAGCGGCGCGGCAGGTTGTGCAAGTCTGGCCCTTCGGCCAGGTAGAACACGGCAGTGGGCAGCGTGAGCTGGCCGCCTTCCAGCGGGACCAGCTGCATCGCTCCGTTAGCACCGCCAACGGCGATCGCTGAGTTGGAGGTACCAAAGTCGATAGCGCAAGCGTCACTGACCCCCAGCTCACTTCGTTCGCGCCCCCCCCGAGGGGGCACGCCGCCTTGGGACGGCCCGGCGGTAGACGAAGCCCCCAGCTCACTTCGTTCGCGGCCCCCCGAGGGGGCACGGCCGCCTTGGGACGGCCCGGCGGCGGCCTGGTTCAAGCTAACAGACATCAGACCTTCAACAGCTCAACCTCGAACACCAGCGTCGCGTTCGGCGGAATCACACCCCCGGCGCCGCGCGGGCCGTAGCCCAGTTCGGGCGGGATGGTCAGGATGCGGGTGCCACCCACCTTCATGCCTTGCACGCCGTCGTCCCAGCCGCGGATGACCATGCCGGCGCCCAGCTGGAAGCGGAACGGATCGCCGCGGTCCTTGCTGCTGTCGAACTTGCGACCGCGTTGATTGGCAGCGGCTGCATCAAACAGCCAGCCGGTGTAGTGGACGGTGACTTGCTGGCCCTTCTGGGCCACCGCGCCGGCGCCTTCGACCACGTCCACCATCTCCAGCGGCTTGCGCTCGGGCTGCGGCAGCAGTTCGACTTCAAACACCAGCTTGGCGTTGGGCGGGATCACGCCGCCAGCGCCGCGGGCACCGTAGCCCAACTCGGCGGGGATGGTCAGCACGCGGGTGCCGCCGGCCTTCATGCCCTGCACACCCTCGTCCCAGCCGCGGATGACCATGCCAGCGCCCAGATCGAATTCGAACGGATCGCCGCGGTCCTTGCTGCTGTCGAACTTGCGGCCGCGTTGGTTGGGCGCGGCTTCGTCGAACAGCCAGCCGGTGTAGTGCACGAGCACCGATTGGCCGGCGGTGGCTTCGGGGCCGCTGCCCGTCACGATGTCGTCGAATTGCAGCCCGGAGGGCGTGGTGATGGAGGCCATGGCAGTTCCTTGTGGAGCGTGGTGCGGTAGCAGTGCGGTAGCGCTTCGCCGGGCCTTCCGGCGAAACGCGCGATCATGCCAGCTTTGCCCAACGCTCGCCCCAGGCCGGCACCGCACGGGCCAGCCAGTCGCCCAGCGGCAGCTCGGTCTGCGCGCACAGCGCGGGTGGCAGGCCCAGCGCGGCGGCGGCCTGCGCCAGCACGGCCACCGGGCGATCCACCGCCACGGCGGCAGCGCCGTTCTGCTTGGAGAGCTTCTGCCCATCGGCGGCCAGCACCAACGGGGTGTGCAGGTAGGCGGGCGTGGGCAGGCCCAGCGCGCGCTGCAGCAGGATCTGGCGGGCGGTGTTGTCGGCCAGGTCTTCGCCGCGCACCACGTGGGTGACGGCCTGGTCGGCATCGTCCACCACCACCGCGAGCTGGTACGACCACAGGCCATCGGCGCGCAGCAGCACGAAGTCGCCCACCTCGCGGGTGACGTTCTGCTGTTGATCGCCCAGGCGGCGGTCGTGCCAGGGCACGGTTTGCTCGGCCCTGTTGGCATCCAACGTGAGCAGGCGCACGGCGCCACCCGGCAGCGCTGGCACTTGGCCGGGCCGCGGCCGGCAGGTGCCGGGGTAGATCAGGCCCTGATGCCGTTGCCGCACCACACCCGCGGCCGTCAACGCCTCGGCAATGGCCTTGCGGGAGCAGTGGCAGCGGTAGGCCTGACCAGCGTGCAGCAAGGCATCGAGGGCGGCTTGGTAGCGCTGCGTGTCATCGCTCTGCCGGCGCACCGTGCCATCGGCCACCAGCCCGCAGGCCTGCAGCTGGCGGTGGATCTCGGCCTCGGCGGCCGCACTGCAACGGGGCGTGTCGAGGTCTTCGATGCGCAGCAGCCATTGGCCGCCGTGGGCGCGGGCATCCAGCCACGAGGCCAGCGCCGCCACCAGCGAGCCGGCATGCAACGGGCCGGTGGGCGATGGGGCGAAGCGGCCAACGTAGGTGCCGCCCGGCAACGCAACCCCGCTCAAAGGTAGCCCGTACCTCGGTGCGTGAGCAGCGCGGCGCGGGTCTTGGGGCTATCCAGCTGCTGCAGCCACCAGGCCAGCGCCTTGCCGTGGGCGGCGCTGCGGCGCCAGCCGTACAGCAGCTCCACCTCACGCACCGGCCCGGCCGTGCGCTTGCCCACCAGCTTGCCGGCGGCCTGCAGGCGATCGACCAACGACGCCGGCAGCCGCCCGCAGCCCAGGCCGCGCACCTGGGCCTCGATCTTGGTGACCAGGTTCGGCACGGTGACCACGTCCTGCCCGGCATGCACGCCATGCGTCTGCGCGGCCATGCGCTGCGCCGAATCGGCCATCACCACGATGCGGTGCTGGGCCACGGTGTCGTCGTCCAAGGGTTCGGGCAACGCGGCCAGCGGATGGTGCGGCGCCACAGCCAGACGCATCTCCATCTTGCCTAGCGGCTTCACCTCGACATCCGACACCGGCAGGGTGTTGGGCATCAGGCCGATGGCCACATCGACCTGGCCGTTGAGCAACGCCTCCCAGGTGCCCGACAGCACCTCAGTGCGCAGGCGCAGCCGGGTCGGCGGCGGCGCCGCAGCGCCGTCACCCTCAGCACCCGGTGGCAGCACGCGCACCGCATAGAAGGCTTCGAACAACTCGAACACCACCGCCGGCTCCACCAGGTTGTCGATCGCAATCGACAGCTCGGTCTCCCACCCGGTGGCCACGCGGCGCACGCGGTTGGCCACGGCGTCCATCTGCGCCAACAGGCGGCGCCCTTCAGTGAGCAGTTCCTGGCCGGCAGCAGTGAGCTGAGCGTTGCGAGAGCGGCGATCAAACAGCAGCACATCGAGCGCCTGCTCCAGCTGGCGCACGCTGTAGGTCAGCGCTGAGGGCACCTTGCCCAGTTCGCGGGCCGCCGCCGCAAAGCTGCCGGTGCGGGCGATGGCATCCATCATTTCCAGGGCGTCGGGCGTGAGGGCCAGGCGGCGGTCGAAGTCAGCCACAGTGTTTTTGTTCCTATCGTTCAATGGGATTCAACTGCGGCACCCATCATGCCACCAGCACCGCCGCCTTGCCTTTGAGCGCTACAGTTCCCGGCCATGAGTTTCCTTGTTCGTGTCACGCAGGTGCTGCCCTGGTTCGACTGGCTGGCACTGACCTGGTTCTTTGCGGCCTGGTGGGGCTACGCGGCCTTTGCGCGCCGGCGCGGTGCCATCGAGGGCACGCTGCTGAGCACCTCCAACGCCATCCGCCGGCGCTGGATGGTGCAGGCCACGCTGCGCGAGAACCGCATGCTCGATGGCGTGGTGGTGCAGAGCATGTCCAACAGCTCGCACTTCTTCGCCTCCACCACCATCCTGATCATCGGCGGCCTGGTGGCCGCGCTGGGCGCGGGCGACAAGGCGTTCGAGATGTTCCAGGAGATCCCGTTCGCCACGCGCACTTCGGCGCTGGTGCTGGACCTGAAGCTGCTGGTGCTCACCGGGGTGTATGTGTTTGCGTTCTTCCGCTTCAGCTGGTCGATGCGGCAGTATTCGTTTGGCGCGCTGCTGATCGGCGCGGCACCATCACACCCCCACTTCCAGCAGGACGAAGCCGCCCGCGAGGCCTTTGGCGACCACGCCGGTCAGGTGATGGGCCTGGCCGCCGAAACCTTCAACGACGGCCTGCGCGCCATCTACATGAGCTTTGCGGTGGTGCTGTGGCTGATGTCGCCGCTGGCTTTTGCGGTGGGCACAGCGGGGGTGCTGTACGTGCTGTACCAGCGCGAGTTCCACTCCGAGGTGCTGGCGCTGCTGCGCAGGCCGTTGCCGCCCGCGGGCTGACGCCACGTCAGTGCGCTGCGTCGAGGTGCGTGCCCAGCGCTTCGCGCTCGTCGAACACGAAGCAGCGGCCACGCCAGTGCGGCGCGCCGTCGGTTTCCTCGAAGTACTTCAGGATGCCGCCTTCGAGCTGGTAGACATGGTCCAGCCCCAGGCGCTGCATGTGGATGGCCGCCTTTTCGCAGCGGATGCCGCCGGTGCAGTAGCTCACCACCGTCTTGTCCTTGAGGTCATCCAGGTGGGCAGCCAGCGCGGGCGGGAACTCGGTGAACTTGGTGATGCGCCAGTCGATCGCGCCGTCGAAAGCGCCGTGGTCCACCTCGAAGGCGTTGCGGGTGTCGAGTGTCACCACCGGGCGGCCGGCGTCGTCGTGGCCCTGGTCGAGCCAGCGCGCCAGGGTGGCCGGCGCCACGCTGGGGGCGCGACCATCGTGCGGGCGGATCTCGGGGTGATCCATGCGGATGATCTCGCGCTTGGCCTTCACGATCATGCGGCCGAACGGGAGGGTGTCGCTCCAGCTTTCCTTCGGGGCCAGGTCCGCCAAACGCGGGTCGGCGCGCAGGTAGTCAACAAAGGCACGTACGCCCGCTGCCGGCCCGGCCACGAACAGGTTGATGCCCTCGTTGGCGATCAGGATGGTGCCTTTCAAGCGGCAGGCCCGGGCATTGCCCAGCAGCGGCCAGCGCAGCGCGTGCGGATCAGCGATCTCGACGAACTTGTAGGTGGAGATGTTCAGGATGGGCGCGGACATGGCGCAATTGTAGAAAGCGGCCCACCCGCCAGGCTGCGGCAAGACAAACCACCCCACTGCCTAGAATCCCGCCCATGACCGCCCCTGTTTTTGTTCACCTGCGCACCCACACCGAATACTCCGTCGTCGACGGCACCCTGCGCATCGACGACGCGGTGAAGGCCGCGGTGAAGGATGGCCAGCCCGCTCTGGCCATCACCGACCTGGCCAACCTCTTTGGCGGCATCAAGTTCTACAACGCCACCCGCAAAAAGGGCATCAAGCCGCTGCTGGGCGCTGACCTGTGGGTGGAGCCCGACGTACCGCCCGGCCCCAGCGAGCCCAAGCGGGCCCACCAACTGCTGGTGCTGGTGCAAAACCGCACCGGCTACTTGAACCTGTGCGAGCTGCTGTCGCGCGCCTGGCTCACCAACGTGCAGCGCGCGCAGGCGTGGGTGACGTGGGACTGGCTCAGTGAGCTGAACGAAGGCCTGATCGTGCTCTCGGGCGCGCAGCAGGGCGCCATCGGCCAGGCGCTGATCCAGGGCGACATCCCCCGCGCCCGCGCGCTGGCGCAGCGGCTGGCAGCGATGTTCCCGCAGCGCTTCTACATTGAGCTGCAACGCGCCGGCCTACCGGGGCAAGACACCATGGTGAAGGCCGCCGTGCCACTGGCCGCCGAGCTGGGCCTGCCGGTGGTGGCCACTCACCCAGTGCAGTTCCTGGAGACCGACGACTTCGAAGCCCACGAGGCCCGCGTGTGCGTGGCCGAGGGCGAGACGCTGGGCAACCCCAAACGCATCAAGCGCTTCAACCGCGACCAGTACTTCAAGACCCAGGCCGAGATGGCCGCGCGCTTCAAGGACATCCCCTCTGCGCTGGCCAACACACTGGAGATTGCCAAGCGCTGCAGCCTGACGCTGGTGCTGGGCAAGCCGCAGTTGCCTGATTTCCCCACGCCCATCCAGGCTGATGGCACGCCCATGCCGATGGCCGAGTACTTCCGCATCGCGTCCTTCGACGGCCTGGAAGCGCGCCTGAAGCTGCTCTACCCCGACCTGGCCCAACGCGACGCCGAGCGGCCGCGCTATGTGGAGCGCCTGGAGTTCGAGATCAACACGATCCTGAAGATGGGCTTCCCGGGCTACTTCCTGATCGTGTCGGACTTCATCACCTGGGCCAAGTCGCACGGCTGCCCGGTGGGCCCGGGCCGGGGCTCGGGTGCGGGCTCGCTGGTGGCGTATGCGCTGTCGATCACTGACCTGGACCCGCTGCAGTACAAGCTGCTGTTCGAGCGCTTCCTGAACCCGGAACGGGTGTCGATGCCCGACTTCGACATCGACTTCTGCCAGGGCAACCGCGACCGCGTGATCGACTACGTGAAGGAGAAGTACGGCCGCCCCGCCGTGAGCCAGATCGCCACCTTCGGCACCATGGCCGCCAAGGCAGCACTGCGCGACATCGGCCGCGTGCTGGGCATGGGCTACGGCCATGTCGACTCGATCGCCAAGCTGATCCCGGCGCCGCCGGGCAAGAGCGTGACGCTGGCCTTGGTGCCCGATGAGCCCGATGGCGGCGTGATCTACGCGCGCAAAGAAGCCCCTGAGCTGGAAGAGCGCGAGAAGAACGAAGAAGAAGTGGCCGAGCTGCTGAAGCTGGCCATGCGCGTGGAAGGCATGGTGCGCAACATCGGCATGCATGCCGGGGGCGTGCTGATCGCACCGGGCAAGATCACCGACTTCTGCCCGCAGTACCAGCAGCCCGGCAGCGACTCGGCGGTGAGCCAGTTCGACAAGGACGACGTCGAAGCCATCGGCCTGGTGAAGTTCGACTTCCTGGGCCTGGCCACGCTGACCATCCTGGAGCTGGCGAAAGACTTCATCGTCGCCCGTCATCCAGACCAGAAGGACTTCGCGTTCGAGACCATCCCGCTGGACGACGCCAAGGTCTACAAACTGTTTTCCGATGGCCTGACGGAGGCCGTGTTCCAGTTTGAATCCGGCGGCATGCAGCGCATGTTGAAGGACGCCAAGCCCAGCCGGCTGGAAGACCTGATCGCGCTGAACGCGCTGTACCGCCCGGGCCCGATGGACCTGATCCCCACCTTCGTGGCCCGCAAGCACGGCCGCGAGAAGGTGGAGTACCCGCACCCGCTGGTGGAGCCGGTGCTGTCGGAAACCTACGGCATCATGGTCTACCAGGAGCAGGTGATGCAGACCGCCCAGGTACTGGGCGGCTACTCGCTCGGCGGCGCCGACATGCTGCGCCGGGCCATGGGCAAGAAGAAGGCCGAAGAGATGGCCGAGCACCGCGCCATCTTCCGCAAGGGTGCTGCAGGCAACAACATCGGTGAAGCTCAGGCCGACGAGATCTTCGACCTGATGGAGAAGTTCGCCGGCTACGGATTCAACAAGTCGCACGCGGCCGCGTACTCGCTGCTGGCCTATCACACGGCCTGGATCAAGGTGCATTACACGGCCGAGTTCTTCGCGGCCAACATGACCATCGAGCAGGACGACACCGACAAGATCAAGGTGCTGCGCGACGATGCCATGCGCTTTGGCATTGCGTTCGACACGCCCGATGTCAACGAAGGCGTCTACCGCTTCGAGCCGGCGCCGGGGCCGGCCGGCAAGAAGCGCATCATCTACGGCCTGGGCGCCATCAAGGGCACGGGCCAAGGGGCGATCGAAGCCATCGTCGAAGCCCGCACCGAAGGAGGCGCCTTCCGCTCGATCTTCGACTTCACCGCTCGCGTGGACCGCAAGCGCATCAACAAGCGCGTGGTCGAGGCGCTGATCAAGGCCGGTGCCTTCGACCTACTGCACCCGCAGGGCCTGCATGGCCGCGCTGAATTGCTGGCCAGCGTGGGCCTGGCCTTTGAATACGCCGACAGCCAGGTGGCCCATGCCAACCAGGGCGGCCTGTTCGATGATGGCGATGACCACGGCTCATCCACCCGCGAGCCCGAACTGGTGGCCGCGCACACCTGGGACGTGAAGCAGCGCCTGGGCCATGAGAAGGTGGCCATCGGCTACTACTTCTCGGGCCACCTGTTCGAGCAGAACGAAGCCGAGGTGCGCCAGTTCGTGCGCCGCAGCGTGGCTGACCTGCAAGACAGCCGCGACCCGCAGATGGTGGCCGGCATCATCACCGACCTGCGCGTGGTCAACGGCCAGCGCGGCAAGGTGGCCATCTTCAAGCTCGACGACCGCACCGAAGCCATCGAAGCCGTGGTGGCCGAAGAACTGCTCAACAGCCAGGCCGCTTTGATCAAAGAAGACGAGCTGGTGATCGCCACCGGCAAGGCCCAGCCCGACCGATTCTCCGGCGGCATGCGCTTCAACGTGCAACAGCTTTGGAGCCTGGCCGACGCGCGCTGCCGCTTTGGCCGCTACCTGCGTGTGCCGGTGAACGGCACCGAGCCACCGATCGACCAGCTGCTGCAGGCCCACCCACCGCGCGAGAGCGTGGGCGAGGAAGGCGTGCTGACGCTGGGGCTGGGCATTCGGCTGATCGTTGAGCGCGACACCGCGGTGGGCGAGATCGAGCTGGGCAATGCCGCGCGTTTTTACCCCGATGACGAGGCGCTGCTGCACTGGTCTCGCACGACGCATGGCGCCGCGCAGATCGTCTATCCCGACAAGGCTTGAAACGCTTCGATACCCGTGGGTGGCCTACCCTGTCGGCCGCTCGGGCATGCTGCGCGTTGAAAGACAGCGGCCCGATCGGGCCGCTTCGGCTTGCCCCTGCGGCGAGCGGCCTAACTGGAGCATCAATTGAACCAACGTGGGATGACCGCGCAGCACGCGCGCTGGCTGGTGGGTACCGCCTTGACGGCCTTGGCCTGCCTCGGCTCGGGTGCAGCCCTGGCGGGCCCGAACGTGGGTGTCTCGGTAGAGATCAGCCAACCCGGCGTGTACGGCCGGGTGGACATCGGGCGCTTTCCGCAACCGCAGGTGGTGATCGCCCAGCCGGTGATCATTGCCCGGCAACGCGTACGGCCCGAGCCTGTCTACATGTGGGTGCCACCGGGGCATCGCCGGCATTGGTCACGCTACTGCGGGCGCTACCAGGCCTGCGGCGTGCCGGTGTACTTCGTGCAGGATCGTTGGTATGACGAGCATGTGCGCGAGCGTCGCGAGGAGCGTCGTGAAGAGCGCTACGACGACCGCCACGACGAGGGCCGCGGTGATGACCGCCGCGGTGGCGACGATCACGGCCGGGGCCGCGGACACGGTGAGGGCCACGGCCACGGGCGAGGGCACTGACCCTGCCCTGCGGGCGTGTTGACGCCTTGGGCGTGGGCCGAGCACCACCGCCACGTCGCGTTCTGGCCAGACAACACCGTGCAGTTCAGCGGCTCACAGGTGAATCACCGCACTAGACTGGGCGGCATGAACCCGGTTGTCACGCCGCCAGCAGGCCCGGTGGGGTTGGTCCTCACCGGTGGCGGCGCGCGTGCGGCCTACCAAGTGGGCGTGTTGCGCGAGATCGCCCACATCGCCCGGCTGTGCGGCATCAGCGGGCCGAGCCCGTTCAAGGTGATCACCGGCACATCGGCAGGGGCGATCAACGCCGCCGCGCTGGCCTGCCAGGCCGATGACTATGCAGGCGCCATCCAGGCCATGTTCGACGTCTGGTCGAACTTCGAAGCCGAGCAGGTGTATCGCGCCGATTCGTTGAGCATGATCCGCGCCGGCGCCCCCTGGCTGGTGATGCTGTCGCTGGGCTGGGCAGTGGCCCGCTGGCGCCGCGCCAAGCCCCGCTCGCTGCTGGACAACAGCCCGCTCGAATCACTGCTCACTGAGATGGTGGCCTTCGATCGGCTGCCGCACCTGATGGCCGCCGGCCATGTGCACGCCCTGGCCGTGACCGGCTCGTGCTACTCCACCGGCATGCACGTCACCTTCTACGAAAGCCGCACCGAGTTGCCAGTGTGGACGCGCTCGCAGCGCATCGCCGTGCGATGCGGGCTGAACGTGCGGCACCTGCTGGCGTCATCGGCCATTCCGTTCGTCTTTCCAGCCCAGCAGCTCGACACGGAGGACGGCCCGCAGTGGTTCGGCGACGGCTCGATGCGCCAGGCCGCGCCGATCTCGCCTGCGGTGCACCTGGGCGCCGAGCGGGTGCTGATCGTGGGCGCCGGCCGCATGCATGAACCCCCTGGCCAACGCGCCCATGCCGAGGGCTACCCCAGCGTGGCGCAGATTGCCGGCCACACGCTGTCGAACATCTTTCTGGATGCGCTGTCGGTCGACGTTGAACGGCTGCAGCGCATCAACAGCACGCTGGCCCTGCTCACCCCCGAACAGCGCGAGAACACGGCGCTGCGCCCGATCGAAGCGCTGGTGATCGCCCCCAGCGAACGGCTGGATGATCTGGCCGCCCAGCACCTGAACGCCTTGCCGCTCACGATGCGCACGCTGCTGCGCTCGCTGGGCGTGAACGGCCAGGGGAACCAAGCCGCCAGTGCCACGCGCGGCGCTGCACTGGCCAGCTACCTGTTGTTCGAGAAGGACTACACCCGCACCCTGATCGCCCTGGGCGAGGCGGATACCCGCGCGCGGCGCCAGGAGGTGATGAATTTCTTTGGCTGGGCGCTACCGCTGCGGGCATCAACAGGCGTCTCGGGCAACGGCACCACAACGCCGTCAAAGGCCACCGCCTCAGAGGCCGCGACGCCCCGGTCACCGCAGACCAGCACGCACTGAGCAACTGCGCAGGGCAAGGGCAGCCCGTGCAGCCCCGCCCCCGCACCACCTGTTCGGCGCCTACTTGGTCTTGGCCGGTTTCTCGGCAGCTTCTGCCGCGCTGGCCTTCACCTTCTTCACCCCGTCCTTGGCCGGTGCGGCCGCGTCAGCACCGCTGAAGGCGCTGCCGTTGACCGTGAGCCCATTGGCCGAGAACTTGGCGGCATTGCCCATGCCCACGCCGCTGACCCGCTCGATCACATCAGGCCAATCCTTGAACTGGGCCTTCTTGCGCTCATCCAGGATCTTGGTGGACATACCCGGGCCGATGCCCTTGACCGATTCCAGCTCGGCCTGCGTGGCCTTGTTGATGTCCACCGCGGCCATCGCCGCGCCTACGCACAGGGCCAAGAGCAGGCCCACGAATGTCTTGAACATGGCTATCTCCATTGTCTGAAGGGACACACTGAGTGAAAGCCCAGGCGCGCATGCAGCAAAGGAGAGGAGCCCGGGCGCTGAACCAGCCGTGAGATCCGTCACGGATCACGGTCGGCAGCGCATTCTGTGGGGCTGGCGCGAGGAGGTGACACCCCCTCATGGGTGATACAGCCGTAGCGGCCGATGGCCTCAGGCCGCGGGTTGCGCGGCCAGCCAGTCGACGTAGCGGGCCACGCCGCTGGCCACGTCGGCAAAGGCATGGTCGCAGCCGATGCCACGCAGGCGGCCCAGATCGGCCTGGGTGTGGCACTGGTACTTGCCCTTCAGGGCCTCGGGGAAGTCGATGTACGTCACCAGCCCCTGGGCCACCTGATCAGCCAGGCTCAGCGCGGGCTGGCCTTGCAGTTGCCGACAGGCGTTGACGGTGGCATGGGCCACGTCGTTGAACGGCTGGGCGCGGCCCGAGCCGAGGTTGAAGATGCCGCTGGCTTCAGGGTGTTGCAGGAACCACAGGTTCACCGCCACCACGTCGTCCACAAACACGAAGTCGCGCGACTGCATGCCCGGCCCGTAGCCGTTGTAGTCGCCGAAGAGCTTGACCTGCCCTTGCGCGCGGAACTGGTTGAAGTGGTGGAACGCCACCGAGGCCATGCGGCCCTTGTGCTGCTCGCGCGGGCCGTAGACGTTGAAGTAGCGGAAGCCTGCGATCTGGGGCGCTTGACCACTGCCTGCCGCGGGCAGGTAGCGCCGCACCACCTGGTCGAACAACAGCTTGGAGTAGCCGTAGACGTTGAGCGGCTGCTCGAAGGCGGGCTCTTCGCGGAAGGTCTCGCTGCCGCCATACGTGGCCGCCGAGCTGGCGTAGAGCAGCCGGGTGCCCTGCTGCAGGCAGGCATCGAGCAGCGTCTTGGAGCAACGGTAGTTGTTGTCCAGCATGTACTTGCCGTTGTGCTCCATGGTGTCGGAGCAGGCGCCTTCATGCAGGATGGCGTCGATCTGGCCCAGCTTGCCCTGCGCAAACAGCGTGTAGAACGCGTCGCGGTCGAAGTAGTCGGCGAGCGTGGTGCCGAGCAGGTTGCGGTACTTCGGGCCGTCGGTGAGATCGTCCACCGCGATGACCTCGGCGCCCAGGCGGTTCAGCCCGTGCACCAGGTTGCTGCCAATCATGCCGGCCGCGCCGGTGACCACCACTCTCATGGGGAGACTCCAAACAGTTCTTCGTAGGTGACGCCGGCCGTGCCGAACTTGCCGACGACGATGCTGCCGGCTTGGTTGGCCAGCGGCATCGCATCGCCCAGGCTCAGGCCGCAGGCCAGCAGCGCGGCCATCGTGGCGATGACGGTGTCACCCGCGCCGGTGACATCAAACACTTCGCGCGCCTGGGCCGGCACTTGACGATGGCCATCCGCATCGAAGAGCGACATGCCCTCTTCGGAGCGCGTGAGCAGCAGGCCCTGCAGGCCCAGCTGTTGGCGCAGGGCCTCGGCGCGTTCATGCAACTGGGCTTCGCTGCTCCACTGGCCGATCACCTGCGCCAGCTCGGCCCGGTTGGGTGTGATGACAGTGGCGCCGGCGTAGCGGCTGTAGTCGCTGCCCTTCGGGTCAACCAATACCGGCTTGCCGGCGGCACGGGCCAGCTCGATCATGCGCGGGATGTGGGTGAGCCCACCCTTGCCGTAGTCGGAGAACAGCACCGCGTCGTGCTGGCCCAGCGCCTGTTCATAGTCGGCCAGCATCTGGTCGAGCACTTCGTGGTCGGGCTGGTTCTCGAAATCGATGCGGATGAGCTGCTGTGAGCGGCCAATCACCCGCAGCTTGACAATGGTGTAGAGCTTGGGGTCACTGCCCAGCACCGTCTCCACGCCTTCGCGGGCCAGCAGCTCGCGCAGCTTGCGGGCAGGTTCGTCGTCGCCCACCACGGTGAGCAGCGTGGCCTGGGCGCCCAGCGTCTTGACGTTGAGGGCCACGTTGGCGGCGCCGCCCAGGCGCTCTTCCTCGCGGTTGACGCGAACCACCGGCACGGGGGCCTCGGGCGAGATGCGGTCGACAGCGCCGAACCAGTAGCGGTCAAGCATGGCATCGCCCACCACCAGCACGCGGGCGGCAGCGAGTTGGGCCCGGCTCAGGGCGGGCGGCGTTGAAGCGGAGGAGGTCAAGTCGGTCCTTGCTGCGGCGCGCTCAGCGGCAGGCTCACAGGTCTTCCAGGCGCTGGGGCGGGTAGGTGTCCCACCCCTGACAGCCGGGGCATTGCCAGAAGTATTGCTGGGTCTCGAAACCACAGGCGGCGCAGCGATACCGCTGCAGGGGCTTCAATGCGGCCTTGAGGCTGCCCTGGATGGCCTGGTTTTCGTCGGCCGCCAACGCCCCGCCCTGACGCTCGGCCAACAGGCCCACAGCAGCGCTGAGCGAGGGGTGGCGCTGCATCTGGGTGAGCAGCAGCGCGCTGCGTTCCTGGGGGTCGGCCTGCAGGCCCATCAAGGCCCGCATCACATCGGAAGACGGCCGCGCGGAATGCAGTTCACGCAGGCGCTGCAAGGCCTCGTCGGTGCGACCACAGGCCTTGGCGGCGTTGGCGTAGTCACTGGCAATGACGGCGAAGGCGGCGGGGTGCCAAGCCGCGAGCGGCGACCACATCTGCAGCGCTTCGTCATGCCGGCCCTGGCGCGCCAGGCGTTGGCCGGCCTGCACGCGTGGACGGGCGGCTTGGGGTGCGGCTTCAAAAGCGTGTTTCAAGGCCGATTCGGCGTCGTCGGTCTGGCCGCGAGCATCAGCCTCCAGCGCCAGTTCACACCAGTAGTGGGCGATGCGTTGAGCAAAGGAGCCGGCGGCGGCGGCTTCGAGCCCGCGCGCTACATCGATGGCTGATTTCCAGTCGCGCGAGCGCTCGTGCAGCGTCAGCAACGCCAGGCGTGCTTCGGTGCCGAAGACGGTGCCTTGCAGCGCCTTGTAGGCGGCTTCGGCGCGGTCGAACAGGCCGGCCTTCAGGTAGTCCTGCGCCAGCGCGTGTTGGGCGCGGTCGCGCTCGTCGCTGGCCAGGTCGGCGCGCGCGAGCAGGTGCTGGTGCACGCGCACGGCGCGCTCGTATTCGCCGCGGCGGCGGAACAGGTTGCCCAGCGCGAAGTGCAGGTCGGAGCTGCCGGGGTCTTGCTGCACGGCTTCGATGAAGGCGTCGATGGCCTTGTCCTGCTGTTCGTTGAGCAGGAGGTTCAGGCCCTTGAAGTACGACCGCGGCGACGCTTCGATATCGCGCCTCCACTGGCGCAGATCGAAGCGCGACGCCAGCCAGCCCAGTGCAAAGGCCAGCGGCAGCCCCATCAGGAGCCATTGCAGTTCAAATTCCATCGAGGGGGGTCAGTCGGGAGGCCACTTCATCGGCAGGGGGGGCCTGGTCGGCCCGCACGGAGCGGCGCGGCGCCGGTGCGGGGGCCGGCGCGGCAACAGCCCGAGCACGGCGCCGGTGGTGCCACCAGCCCGGCAGCATGCCCAGCACGCCCAGCACCACGCCAACGAGCAGCGCGGCCAGCACGACAAACACCATCGGCGCGCGCGACTCGTAGCCGAAGAACCACTTCAATTGCGCTTCGTGCTGGTTGTTCAGCGCGAAGGCAAACAGGGTGAAGAAGATGAAGGCTCGCAGCAGCCAGGTGAGAACTCGCATGGAGCGACAATTCTAGAGCGCTGTGAGCAACACCCTGAGGCCAGCATCTGTGCAGACGCAAAGGCGGCGGCGATCACAGGGGATCAGTCGTCAGCAGACTCGCCGGCAGGCTCGAAGGGCGCGGCACTGCCGGGCTTGTCCACCGCTTCACGCAGGGCCTTGCCCGGCTTGAAGTGCGGCACGAGCTTTTCGGGGATCGTGACCTGCTCGCCGGAGCGCGGGTTGCGGCCCACGCGCGGAGGACGGCGGCTGATGGAGAAGCTGCCGAAGCCACGGATCTCGATGCGGTGGCCACGGGCCAGGGCATCGCTCATCGCGTCCAGCATGGTCTTGACGGCGAACTCCGCATCACGATGGGTGAGCTGACCGAAGCGTTCGGCGAGCAGGGCAACGAGATCGGAGCGGGTCATGGGTGCGATGGCAGAAAAAACGGCATGTCATCGAAGCCGATACGGCACGGGGCGCTTGCGCGCCCCGTACTGCTTGGCCGCTAACGGGCCACAACCGGGATGAACCGGCGGTGGCCCGGAGCTGGGTACTACAACAAAACAGCTTAGTTGCTGCCCTGGTCCAGCTTGGCCTTGAGCAGCGCGCCCAGGCTGGTGGTACCGGCGTTGCCGGTGCTGGTGTCAGCCGACAGGCGCTGCATGGCTTCTTGCTGTTCGACCGAGTCCTTGGCCTTGATCGACAACTGGATCGAACGCAGCTTGCGGTCGACGTTGATGATCATGGTGATGACTTCGTCGCCTTCCTTCAGCACGTTGCGCGCATCTTCCACGCGGTCACGGCTGATTTCAGAAGCACGCAGGTAGCCGGTCACGTCTTCGTTCAGCTGGATCTCAGCGCCACGGGCGTCAACAGTCTTGACCTTGCCGGTCACCGTCGCGCCACGGTCATTGAGCGTGGTGTAGCTGGTGAACGGATCGGTGTCGAGCTGTTTGATGCCCAACGAAACGCGCTCGCGCTCGACGTCGATGCCCAGCACCAGGGCTTCGACTTCCTGGCCCTTCTTGAAGTTGCGCACGGCGGCTTCGCCGGTTTCGTGCCATGACAGGTCGGACAGGTGCACCAGGCCGTCGATGCCGGCAGCCAGGCCAACGAACACGCCGAAGTCGGTGATCGACTTGACGGGGCCCTTGACGCGGTCGCCGCGCTTGAAGTTCTGCGAGAACTCGTCCCAAGGATTGGGCTTGCACTGCTTCATGCCCAGGCTGATGCGACGCTTGTCTTCGTCGATCTCCAGGACCATGACTTCGGTTTCGTCGCCCATCGTGACCAGCTTGTTCGGGGCCACGTTCTTGTTGGTCCAGTCCATCTCAGACACGTGGACCAGGCCTTCGATGCCCGGTTCGATTTCCACAAACGCGCCGTAGTCGGCGATGTTGGTGATCTTGCCGAACAGGCGGGTGCCCGAGGGGTAGCGACGCGACACGCCGATCCACGGATCGTCGCCCATCTGCTTCAGGCCCAGGCTGACGCGGTTCTTCTCGGCGTCGAACTTCAGGACCTTGGCGGTCAGCTCTTGACCCACCGTCACCACTTCGCTCGGGTGACGGACACGGCGCCAGGCCATGTCGGTGATGTGCAGCAGGCCGTCGATGCCGCCGAGGTCAACGAACGCACCGTATTCGGTGATGTTCTTGACCACGCCGTTGACGATGGCGCCTTCACGCAGGGTTTCGAGCAGCTTGGCGCGTTCTTCGCCCATCGAAGCTTCAACCACAGCGCGGCGCGACAACACGACGTTGTTGCGCTTGCGGTCGAGCTTGATGACCTTGAACTCCATGGTCTTGCCCTCGAACGGGCTCATGTCCTTCACCGGGCGCGTATCCAGCAGCGAGCCGGGCAGGAAGGCGCGGATGCCGTTGACCAGGACGGTCAGGCCGCCCTTGACCTTGCCGGACACGGTGCCGGTGACGAAGTCGCCGGAATCCAGGGCCGTCTCCAAGCTCAGCCACGAGGCCAGGCGCTTGGCCTTGTCGCGCGACAGGATGGTGTCGCCGTAGCCGTTTTCGACCGCGTCGATGGCCACCGAGACGAAGTCGCCCACTTGGACTTCGATTTCGCCTTGGTCGTTCTTGAATTCTTCCAGCGGCACATAGGCCTCGGACTTCAGACCGGCGTTGACCACCACGTGGCTGTGCTCAATACGCACCACCTCAGCGGTGATGACCTCGCCTGCACGCATTTCGGAGCGCTGCAGCGACTCCTCGAACATGGCGGCAAAGGATTCCATTGCTTGGGACATGGGGAACTTTCTGCGTCAGCGGGATGCCGACGACTTGTGCCCAAAGGGCGCTTACCACTTGCGTGGCGGGTTAGGTTGATTGAACCTGCGTCTCGGCGGCTGTCGCAACGGGTGACCTGAGGTGACCTGCCGCACGCCGCTGCGGATGAAACGCAGGGCCTTCCCGCGCTGAATCGGCGACCTGATCCTGAAGATCAAGCCTCGCCGCTGCCAGACGCCTGCGGACTCAATGCCTGCCGGGCCTGCCACCAGTCCAACACCTGCTGCACCGAAGCCTCGATGCCAAGCTGGGAGTTGTCCAGGCTCAGAGCGTCTTCTGCCGGCTTCAAAGGCGCGACAAGCCGGTTGCGATCCCGCTCGTCACGCTGCTCCAAATCCTGCTGAAGGTCGGCGAGATTAGCAGAAAATCCCTGCGAAATCAATTGCTTATAGCGCCGCTCACCACGCGCGGCGGGCGTGGCGGTAAGGAACACCTTCAGCCCCGCCTGCGGGAAGATCACCGTGCCCATGTCGCGCCCATCGGCCACCAGGCCCGGCAATTGACGGAAGGCATGCTGCAGATCGGTGAGGGCCGCGCGCACCGCCGGCCACACAGAGATCTGCGAGGCCATCGTGCCGACGGCTTCAGCGCGCAGCTGGTCGCTCACGTCTTCGCCGCTCAGCAGCACGCGGGTGCCTTCGAAGGCCAGGCTCAGGCTGCGGGCCACCGCCGCCACGCCGGCTTCGTCCTGGGCCGACACGCCCACGCGCTGCGCGGCCAACGCCGTCACGCGGTAGAGCGAGCCCGAATCGAGCGTGTGGTAACCCAGGCGCTCGGCCACGGCGGCGGCCAGCGTGCCCTTGCCGGAGGCGGTGGGCCCGTCGATGGTGATCACCGGGATGCGCTCGGCCGGGGTGGTGACCACCGAGAACAGCGCCTCGAAGTAGTCAGGAAAGGTCTTGGCCACGCAGGCCGGCTCCAGGATGCGGATTGGCACCGCGCCGCCCTGCGGTAGATGGGCGTTGAAGGCGGCCAGCGACAGGCACATGGCCATGCGGTGGTCATCGTAGGTGTGCACCGCGGCGGTGTGCAGGCGGGCGGCGGGCAGCACGCGCAGGTAGTCGGCACCCTCTTCCACCTGCGCGCCCAGGCGGCGCAGCTCGGCAGCCATGGCTGCGATGCGGTCGGTTTCCTTGACGCGCCAGCTGGCGATGTCCAGCAGCGTGCTGGGGCCATCGGCGTACAGCGCCATCACGGCCAGCGTCATGGCCGCGTCGGGGATGTGGTTGCAATTCAGACTGATGGCCTTGAGTGGCCAGGCGCCCCGGCGCACTTCCACCCAGTTCGGCCCCATCGTCACGGCAGCACCCATGGCCTGGGCGGCTTCCACGAAGCGGATGTCGCCCTGGATCGATTCGCTACCTACGCCTTCGATGCGCACGGGGCTGTCGATGCCGGCCAACGCGCCCAGGGCAATAAAGTACGACGCCGACGAGGCATCGCCCTCCACATGCACCCGCCCCGGGCTGCGGTAGGCGCTGCCCGCGGGGATGGTGAACGCGGCCCAGCCATCGCGCTCGATGGCGATGCCAAAGCGCGCCAGCAGCTTGAGCGTGATCTCGATGTAGGGCTTGGAGATCAACTCACCGACCACCTCGATGGTGATCGAGCGCTGCGCCGCTGCCAATGGCAAGGCCAACAACAACGCGGTGAGGAACTGGCTCGACACATCACCGCGCACCCGCACCGGCGCTTCCAGCTTCAACTCACCACCGGCCAGGCGCAGCGGCGGATAGCCCTCTTGTCCCAGACTGTCGATGGCGCAGCCCAGGCCACGCAGGGCATCGACCAGGTCACCGATGGGCCGCTCGTGCATGCGCGGCACACCCCGCATGCCATAGCGCCCACCATGCTGCGCCGCCAGCACCGCCAGCGCCGCGGTGAGCGGGCGCATCGCCGTGCCGGCATTGCCCAGGAACAGATCGGCCTCGGCCACCGCGGGCTTGGCGCCCATGCCGGTGATGAAGGTGGAGCGGCCCGTGCGCTCGATCGTGCAGCCCAGCGCCGTGAGCGCATCGAGCATCACCTTGGTGTCGTCGGAATCGAGCAGGTCGACCAGCTCGGTGCGCCCCTCGGCCAAGCCTGCCAGCAGCAGCAGGCGGTTGGAGATGCTCTTGGAGCCGGGCAGCCGCACGGTGCCGGCAGCGCGGTCAAGGGCGGGCAAATCGAGGAACGGGATCGAATACATGTTAGGTTTCCGCAGCGCACAGCACTGCACATCCAGCAAGGCGCGGTTCAACCCAGGCTCGGCACGGATCCGGCTCTGCCGGTCCGTCGACGAAGCCCCCTCGGGGTTGAGGCCGGACTTGAGCCGGCATGCCGGCGAAAGCCTGCCGAACCGGCTGGGCCTGCAGGCCCAGCCGTGGAAGACCGAGCGCAAGCGAGGTTGGGGGCCTCATTTCGGGCGAACGCCGATTTGCCAGCCGGCACGGGCCTCTGAAGCGCCGCGGATCAAATCCTCCAGCGCTTCGGTGTTGCCCGACTTCATCACATGTTCAAAGGCATCAAGCGCATGGCGGAATCGCTGTGATTGCTTCAGGATCTCTTCGCGGTTGCTCACCAGGATGTCGCGCCACACCTGCGGATCGCTGGCGGCGATGCGGGTGAAATCGCGAAAGCCCGGGCCCGCCAGCGAGAGGAAGTCGCGCCCCGCGGCCTGCGACATCACCGCGTTGAAGTAGGCAAAGGCCAGCACATGCGGCAGGTGGCTCACGGCGGCAAAGGCGGCGTCGTGGTTCTCGGGCGTCATGCGCAGCACCTGGCAGCCGATGGCGGCCCACACGTCGGTGGCCTTCTGCACCATCTCGGGGTCGGTGTGCGACAGTGGCGTGAGGATGACCTGGCGGCCCTGGTAGAGGCCGGCATCGGCATGCTCTACGCCTGCGGCCTCCTTGCCGGCGATCGGGTGCGCGGGCACGAAGCCAGGCAGGCGATCCTTCAGCACGCGGCGCGCGGCATCCACCACATCGCGCTTGGTCGAGCCCACATCCATCACCAGCATGCGCGGGTTCACCAGATGGCGGATGGCCTTCAACGTGGCCTCGGTGGCGGCCACCGGCACGGCCAGCAGCACGATGTCGGAGCCCGACACCGCCATCAAGGCCGATTCAGCGGCATCATCGATCACGCCCAGGCGCTTGGCCTTCTCAGTGGTCGAAGGCGACTTGCTGTACCCCACCACCCGCTTCACCAGGCCCGCGCGCTTGAGCGCCAGTGCGAAGCTGCCACCCATCAGGCCGCAGCCGATCACCCCCAGCTGATTGAACATCACGGTGTCAGACTCGGCTCAGTGAACGTCGATGGGATAGGTGCCCAGCACCTTGAAGAAGGCGCACACCGAGCGCAGCTCGCGCAGCGCCTTGGCCACGCGGTCTTCGTCAGGGTGGCCCTGCACGTCGATGTAGAAGTAGTACTCCCACTGGCCCGAGCGCGCCGGGCGCGACTCCAGCCGCGTCATCGACACGCCGTTTTCCTTCAGCGGCACCAGCATGTCGTGCACGGCACCCGGGCGGTTGACCACAGATGCCACGAGGCTGGTGCAATCATGGCCCGACGCCGCTGGCATCGGGTGACGCTCAGGGTGCGTGACGATGGCAAAGCGGGTGCGGTTGTTCGCATCATCCTGGATCGCCGGGGCCACCACATGCAGACCGAATTCGCTGCCGGCGCGCTCGCTGGCGATGCCGGCAAGCTTGGGGTCAAGCGCGGCCAGGCGGGCGCCTTCAGCGTTGCTGGCCACCGGGCGGCGCTCGGCATGCGGAAGATGGTGGCTGAGCCACGCATGGCATTGGGCCAGCGCCTGCGGATGCGCCAGCACAGCTTCGATGCCTTCCAGCGAATCTTCTTTGCGCAGCAAGTTATGGCGCACGAACAGGCTGGTCTCGCCGATGATGAACAGCGGTGTCGTCAGGAAAAGATCAAGCGAACGCGCCACCACGCCTTCGGTCGAGTTCTCGACCGGCACCACGCCGAAGTCAGCGCCGCCGCCCGTGGTGATGCGAAACACCTCGTCGATGCTCGCACACGGCACATGCACGATCGACGAACCAAAGTACCCCAACGCCGCCAGCTCGCTGAAGGTGCCGGCCGGGCCAAGGTAGGCCACGCGAATCGGCGATTCCAGCGAGCGGCAGGCGCTCATGATCTCGCGCCAGATCGGAGCCACGCTGTCGGACTTGAGCGGGCCGGTGTTGACGGCCTTCAGGCCATCGATCACCTGCGCCTCGCGCTCGGGGCGAAACACCACCGAGCCCTCGTGCTTCTTGATCTCGCCCACGGCCTGCGCCAGGCGGGCGCGCTGGTTCAGCAGGGTCAGCAGTTCGCGGTCGAGCTGGTCGATCTGCTGGCGCAGTTCGGGCAGGCCCGGGCCTTCGGCCGCGGGTGGGGAGGGAGCATCAGCCATGGGATCGCGCAAACTCGTCCAGGAAATTCACCAGGGCCTGCACGCCCGCAAGCGGCATGGCGTTGTAGATCGAAGCCCGCATGCCGCCTACGCTCTTGTGGCCCTTGAGCTGCAACAACCCGCGCGCCTTGGCGCCAGCCAGGAAAGCGTCATTCAGCGATTCGTCGCGCAGGAAGAACGGCACGTTCATGCGGGAGCGGCAGTGGGCCGCCACGCGGCTTTCGTAGAACGGCGAGCCATCGAGGTAGCTGTACAACCGCTGCGCCTTCTCGATGGCACGGCGCTCCATCTCGGCCACGCCACCTTGGCGCTTGACCCACTGGAACACCAGCCCCGCGATGTAGATGCCGTAGGTGGGCGGCGTGTTGTACATCGACTGGTTGTCAGCCACCAGCTTGTAGTCGAACGCCGAGGGGCAGATGGCCAGCGCGTGGCCGATCAGGTCGTCGCGCACCATCACCAGCGTGACGCCAGCCGGGCCGATGTTTTTCTGCGCACCAGCGAAGGCCAGGCCCACGCGCGACCAGTCGATGCCACGGGAGAGGATGTGCGAGGAGCAGTCGACCACCAACGGGGCATCGCTGCCCAGCGCCTTCAGGTTCGGCAGCTCATGGAACTCAACGCCGTGGATGGTTTCGTTGCTGCACAGGTGCACGTAGGCCGCACCCGGGCGCAGCTGCCAGCTCGCCGCAGCAGGAATGGTGTGAAACCCACCCGCCGCATCGCTGGCCGCCACGGCGGCATCGCAGTAGCGGCGAGCCTCCTTAGCCGACTTGTCCGACCAGGAGCCCGTCACCACAAAATCAACCGCCCCGCCCTTGGACAGGTTCATCGGCACGATGGCGTTTTCAGCCAACCCGCCGCCCTGCATGAACAGGATGCGGTAGTTGGCCGGCACCGCCAGCAACTCGCGCAGATCAGCCTCGGCCTGCTCGTAGATCGAGATGAACTCGCGGCCGCGATGGCTCATCTCCATCACGCTCATGCCGCTGCCCCGCCAATCCAGCATCTCAGCCGCGGCCTGCTGCAGCACCTCTTCCGGCAGAGCCGCCGGTCCGGCCGAAAAGTTGAAGGGACGCTGGCTCATGCCGTGAACCTCACTTCTTGGCCGGCGCCTTCGAAGCCGGTGCCGAGGCAGCGGTGGCTGGCGGCTTGATGCCCAGACGCTGCGCCACGCTCTGCTGCAAGGCAGTCAGCTTCGGCTCGATGGTGGGCCGCGTGTCGGTGACCAGGGCCTGGCCGAGCGAGCGCTGCAGCTCGGGCTGGATCTGGTTGTACTTCTTGCTCACCGGCGATTCAAGCCAGGCCACCAGGGTCTTGAGCTCGTCTTCGTTCATCTTCTCGTCGAGCACCGCGCCCAGCGCCTTGGGGCCGAGTTCGGCCGCCTTTTTCTTGGCGATGGGGTCAACCTCGTCCACGTACTTCTTGATGTCGGCCTCGATCGCCTTGCCGATGGTTTCGCGCTTGTCGGCGGGCTGCTGCTGCAGCGCCTGGCCAGCGGCTTGCATCAGTTGGGCCATCGGCTGCTCGACCATCACAGTTCGGGCAAAGGCTTCGACAGAGGGCATCTGCAGTTGCACGGCCTTCTGCACCAGATCCTTCTTGGCTTGCGTGGGTTGGGCGAACGCGGCGGTGGTAGCGGCGAGGAACAGAGCGCCCCCGATCAGGAATTGCTTCATCAGAGGTTCTCGTCTTTCTGGCCGTCCTGGCCGGTGGTGTCGGTGGGTGCGTCGGCTGCGCTATCGGCGCCGGCGTCGTTTTCTACGATGCGTTGCAAGCCCGAGAGCTTGCTGCCTTCGTCCAACGCGATCAGGGTAACGCCTTGCGTGGCGCGGCCCAGTTCGCGGATCTCGCTGACGCGGGTGCGTACCAGCACGCCGCGGTCGGTGATGAGCATGATCTCGTCATCGGCGCGTACCAGCGTGGCAGCCACCACGCGGCCGTTGCGCTCGCTTTGCTGGATGGCGATCATGCCCTTGGTGCCGCGGCCATGGCGCGTGTACTCCAGGATGCTGGTGCGCTTGCCGTAGCCGTTTTCGGTGGCGGTGAGCACGCTCTGGGTTTCGTCTTCGGCCACCAGCATGGCGATCACGCGCTGGTGTTCTTCCAGCATCATGCCGCGCACGCCGCGGGCCTGACGGCCCATCGGGCGCACGTCGTTTTCGTCGAAGCGCACGGCCTTGCCGCCGTCGCTGAACAGCATCACGTCATGCTGGCCATCGGTGAGCGCAGCGCCTACCAGCACGTCGCCCTCGTCCAAGTCCACCGCAATGATGCCGGCCTTGCGCGGGTTGCTGAATTCATTCAGCGCGGTCTTCTTCACCGTGCCCAGCGCGGTGCTCATGAACACGTAGTGGTCGGCCGGGAAGCTGCGGAACTCGCCGGTGAGCGGCAGCACCACATTGATCTTCTCTTCCGGCTGCAGCGGGAACATGTTGACGATGGGCTTGCCGCGCGAGGCCCGGCCACCCTGTGGCACTTCCCAGACCTTGAGCCAGTACACACGGCCGCGGTTGCTGAAGCACAGGATCCAGTCGTGCGTGTTGGCAATGAAGAGCTGGTCAACCCAGTCGTCTTCTTTCGTCGCCGTGGCCTGCTTGCCGCGGCCGCCGCGGCGCTGGGCGCGGTACTCGCCCAGCGGCTGGCTCTTGATGTAGCCGGTGTGGCTGAGGGTGACCACCATGTCCTGCGGGGTGATCAGGTCTTCGGTGCCCAGCTCCTGCACGTTGTGCTCGACCACGCTGCGGCGTGCGCCCAGCTTGGTCTGGCCGAACTCCTGGCGCACCTGGCCCAGTTCATCCACGATGATGGCGGTGACGCGCTCCGAGCGCGCCAGGATGTCCAGCAGATCGGCGATCTGGGCCATCACGTCCTTGTACTCGCCGATGATCTTGTCCTGCTCCAGCCCGGTCAGGCGCTGCAGGCGCATCTGCAGGATTTCGCCGGCCTGGTCGTCGGACAGGCGGTACAGCCCATCGGTCTGCATGCCATAGCTGGCAGGCAGGCCCTCGGGGCGGAAGGCCTCGCGGCCGCCGGGGGTGTCCTGCTCGGCGCGGGCGAGCATGTCGCGCACCAGCGATGAATCCCAGCTGCGTGCCATCAACGCGGCCTTGGCCACCGGCGGGGTAGGCGAGTTGCGGATGATGGCAATGAAATCGTCGATGTTGGCCAAGGCCACAGCCAGGCCTTCGAGCACGTGGCCGCGCTCGCGCGCCTTGCGCAGCTCAAACACCGTGCGGCGGGTCACCACCTCGCGGCGGTGCTCCAGGAAGATGTCCAGCAGCTGCTTCAGGTTGCACAGCTTGGGCTGCCCGTCGATCAGGGCCACCATGTTGATGCCGAAGGTGTCCTGCAGCTGGGTCTGCTTGTACAGGTTGTTCAGCACCACCTCGGGCACTTCGCCACGCTTCAACTCGATCACCAGCCGCATGCCCGACTTGTCGGACTCGTCCTGAATGTGGCTGATGCCTTCGATCTTCTTCTCGTGCACCAGCTCGGCGATGCGCTCCTGCAGCGTCTTCTTGTTGACCTGGTAGGGGATCTCGTCAACGATGATGGCGGTGCGCTGGCCGCGGTCGATCTCTTCGAAGTGGACCTTGGCGCGCATGAGCACCTTGCCACGCCCGGTGCGGTAGCCCTCGCGCACGCCATTGACGCCGTAGATGATGCCAGCGGTGGGGAAGTCGGGCGCCGGCACGATCTCCATCAGCTCGTCGATCGTGGCCTCGGGGTTGCGCAGCAGGTGCAGGCAGGCGTCGACCACCTCATTGAGGTTGTGCGGCGGGATGTTGGTGGCCATGCCCACGGCGATACCCGCTGAGCCGTTGACCAGCAAGTTGGGCAGGCGGGCGGGCAGCACCAGCGGCTCTTTTTCGGAGCCGTCGTAGTTGGGGCCGAAGTCGACCGTTTCCTTGTCGATGTCGGCCAGCATCTCGTGGGCGATCTTCGACAGGCGGATTTCGGTGTAGCGCATCGCCGCGGCGTTGTCGCCATCGACCGAGCCGAAGTTGCCCTGGCCATCAACCAGCATGTGGCGCAGCGAGAAATCCTGCGCCATGCGCACGATGGTGTCATACACCGCCGTGTCGCCGTGCGGGTGGTACTTACCGATCACGTCACCGACGATACGGGCCGACTTCTTGTACGGCCGGTTCCAGTCGTTGTTCAGCTCGTGCATCGCGAACAACACGCGCCGGTGCACTGGCTTCAGGCCGTCGCGGGCATCGGGCAGGGCCCGGCCTACGATCACGCTCATCGCGTAGTCAAGATAAGACCGCCGCATCTCCTCTTCGAGGCTGATGGGCAGTGTTTCCTTGGCGAATTGGCTCATGCGTTGCAGTCAGACAACCGAGAGCGAGGCCTGACAACGGGCTCGCCATCGGCAAGTGGCATGGAGCGGCCGCGATACAACACCTGCGGCCGGAAGAACCAGCCATTCTATCGGCCCCCACCGATGTCGCGATGGGACAACACACTGGCGTTCGCCATAGCGGGTCTGGCGCAAACCGTTGTTAGTAAAAAGCCGTATGGCACAATCAATTCGCGGTCCTTTCATGCTCTCAGATCAACATGAAGGGATTCATTTTTTCAACGACTGTGCAGCACTGCTGCGGCTTTCCCCAGAGGAGAAACATGAACAATCTCAACAAGGTAGCCCTCCTGTTTGCTACGGCTGCACTTGCCGCCTGCTCGACGACGCCTTCAGACAACCGCGTTGACAACTGGCGTGCTTCCGATGGCACCGTGGTCAAGAACGGCACCAACGAGTACTGCTGGCGCGACAGCAACTGGACGCCGCCCACCGGCGTGCAGGGCTGCGATGGCGTGCCGCCGCCTCCGGCGCCACCTGCGCCGATCCCCGCCCCGGCCCCCGCGCCAGCGCCCGCAC
>Ga0209066_10000225_pt1 | contig 85855 bp, 76 predicted proteins | sample All_14_2_FD_187198 | JGI IMG/M metagenome (GOLD analysis project Ga0209066, IMG submission 187198) | Freshwater microbial communities in response to fracking from Pennsylvania, USA - Allegheny Zone_MetaG_DW_15 (SPAdes) (version 2) ...
CGCTCCAGCTCCGCCCGGCCGCTTGTTGCCCAAGTTGCGCCGGCTGTTCGGCCGGGCGGAGCTGGAGCGGGACGAGGTCAACATCCTGCGCGGCATCCTGGCGTCGACGCAGCAGCGCACCGGGCACGGGCGCAAGGATTAGCCGGGGATTTTCGCCAGGAAACGGTCGAGCTGATTGGCGAAGGCCTGCCGGTCGGCCTGACCGAAGGCTGCCGGACCGCCTGTTTCGACGCCGGCGGCGCGCAGGCCTTCCATGAAATCGCGCATGTTCAGGCGTTCGCGGATGGTGGCCGTGGTGTATAGCTCGCCGCGCGGATTCAGCGCATGCGCGCCGCGTTCGATGACCAGCGCGGCCAGCGGGATGTCGGCGGTGACGACGAGATCGCCGGCACTCAGTTGCTCGACGATGTGCGCATCAGCGACGTCGAAGCCGCTGGGTACCTGGATGGCGCGGATGAATTTCGACGGCGGCGTGCGCAGCATCTGGTTGGCGACCAGCGTGGTCTGGATCTGCTTGCGCTCGGCGGCGCGAAAGATGATTTCCTTGATGACGCCTGGGCAGGCATCGGCATCGACCCAGATCTGCATGTCAGTCGTGGAAGGCCAGCCAGGCGGCCAGTCCGAAGAAGACGATCATCAGGTAGCCGGCGATGCCGCCGATCAGCATCTGCTTGTCGCCTTTACGGCCGAGCGGCAGCATTTCGGTGACCTGGACGCGTCGACCGTAGCGCGCTTCGCCGGCCTGGCCGATGCGGATAGAGACCAGCGAAGCGGTGATGCCGAGGGTGATCAGCAGCGGTACCGGGGTGTAGGCCCAGGCGATCCACAGCATTGGCAGAAAGATGGCAAGGGCGCTGATGCCGCGCATCAGCGTGATGGCGCGTTTTTCGTTCATGCTTGTGCGGTCTCCGTTGTGGGGGTAGCGTGGTCGAGAATGGTGGCGGCCAGACGGGCGATTTCGGCTTCATCAAGCGTGCTGGCGGTGAAGGCAGTTGGCGTCGCGCTGTAATCGCGTTGCCGGGCGCGGGCGTAGAGCGGATCGTAATGATGTTGCAGCAGCGATCCGGTCAGCCCGGCGAAATCGTGCAGGTCGATCTGTTCGTGCCAGGCATTGACCCGTTCATGGCCGAGTAGCGGCCGCAGCGCATCCAGGTGCTTTTTCAGGTTGAGCGCGTCCTGGGTGAAATAGTCGTAGTCGCGCAGCAGGAAATCGACGCGCTGGGGAATGTCGGCGCAGATCTCGCAGATCGGGCTGCTTTGCATGGCGGTGAACAGCTCGGCCGGCAGGCGCAGGTTGCCGATCTTGCGCGATTCGGCTTCGACGAAGACCGGCCGGGCCGGGTCGAAATTACGCAGGGTCTGCCAGATTGCGGTTTCGAACCATTTTTGCGAAGGCTGCGGCTGGCCGGGCAGCCGACCGAGCACCGAACCCTTGTGGCAGGCGATTTCTTCCAGGTCAAGCACCTGTCCGCCCTGTTCGGCAATGGCCTGCAGCACGCGGGTCTTGGCCGAGCCGGTGGGGCCGCCGAGCACCTGATAGCGATATTGTCCGGGCAGGGTTTCCAGTTCTGCCAGTACATGGGTGCGGAAGGTCTTGTAGCCGCCGTCAAGCTGGCAGGCATCCCAGCCGATGGAGCGGAATACCGTGGTCATTGCGCCGGAGCGCATGCCGCCGCGCCAGCAGACGATCAGCGGTCGCCAGCCCTTGTCGCGATCAAGGAAATGCTCGCGCAGATGGCTGGCGATATTGGCCGAGATGTAGGCGGCGCCGAGTTTCTTGGCGACGAAGGGCGACACCTGCTTGTACAGCGTGCCGACTTCGGCGCGCTGGGCATCGTCGAGCACCGGGCAGGAAATCGCGCCGGGGATGTGGTCGTCGGCGAATTCGGCCGGCGAGCGGACGTCGATGATGGTGTCGAAGTCGCCCAGTTCGTCCAGCGTGGCAACGCCCTTGCGGCGCCGCGTCGAATCGGCAGCGCCCATGCCTCAGCCGGCCTTCCGGCCCATCGCCTCACCCATGCGGATGGCGCGGGCGGGTGCCCAGTCGGGATTGAAGCTCAGGGTGTTCTTCGGGAACAGCATGACGACGGTCGAGCCGAGCAGGAAGCGGCCCATTTCCTCGCCTTTTTTCAGCTTGACGACAGTTTCGCCGTCGTAGCGCCATTCACGGACGACGCCCGGGCGCGGCGGATTGACCGTGCCGTGCCAGACGGTGGCCATGCTGCCGACGATGGTGGCACCGACCAGCACCAGCACGAAGGGGCCGCTGGCGGTGTCGAAGACGCAGACGACGCGCTCGTTGCGGGCGAACAGTCCGGGTACGCCGCGGGCGGTGGTCGGATTGACCGAGAACAACTCGCCGGGAACGTGGATCATCCGCGTCAGCTGGCCGTCGCAGGGCATGTGGATGCGATGGTAGTCGCGCGGGCTGAGGTAGAGGGTGGCGAAACTGCCGTTCTCGAACTGTGCGCCCAGGTCGCGGTCGCCGCCGACCAGCGCGGTGGTCGAATAACTGTGGCCCTTGGCCTGGAACACCTGGTCGCGCTCGATGGCGCCGAACTGGCTGATCGCGCCGTCGACCGGGCACAGGAAATCGGCGGCGGCGGGCAGGCGGGCGTCGTCCTTCAGCGGCCGGGTGAAGAATTCGTTGAAGCTCTTGTAGCTGGCGATGTCCGGATTTGCCGCTTCAGCCATGTTGACCCCGTAGCGGCCGACAAACCAGCGGATCACCGCGGTGGTCAGCGCGCCGGCTTCGGCGGCAGCCAGCCGGCCGGCGAGGCGGGTCAGCGCCTGTTTCGGCAACAGGTATTGGGGCAGGACGGCAAGGCGGTCGGACACAGGCGAATTTCCAGTACGAAAACCGGCGATTATACGGGGTCGACCGCAGTAACCGGCGATGCGGTGAATCTCGGGCAATTGACTAATGCCAGCGATGCAGGATACTGACTGCCGCGTGCAGTGGTGTCACATGCAGGGGGAGACGACAATGAAAACGGCAAAATACATGCACCGGGGACATTCGGATGCAGCCGGGGCGAGGGCCGCGGTGGCGGAGCTTTACGAACAGGTGGCACAGCCGGAGTTGGCGCTGGTCCTGTTTTTCTGTTCATCGAATTACGATCTCGATGCGCTGGCCGATGAAATGAACCGCCGCTTTGCCGGGGTGCCGGTGATTGGCTGTACGTCTGCCGGTGAAATCGGACCGGCCGGCTATCTGAATCATTCGCTGGTCGGGGTCAGCTTCTCGGCGCAGGCATTTACTGCCGAAACCGGCCGTATCGATGCCCTGAACAGTTTTGAAATTGCCACTGGCCGAGCTTTTGCAGAGGGCGTCCTGGAGCGTCTTGAAGCCCGCCAGCAGGGCGGTAGCGCTTTCGGGCTGTTGTTGATCGACGGCTTGTCCTTGCGCGAGGAGCCGGTGACCCACGCCTTGCAGGACGGGTTGGGGGCGGTGCCGATGTTCGGTGGCTCGGCCGGCGACGATCTGAAATTCCAGCGCACCTGGATATTTCACGAAGGTCGCTTCCATACCGACAGTGCGGTGCTGTTGCTGCTGTCCACGCCGCTGCCCTTCCGCATTCTGCGCAGCCAGCATTTCGTTGCCGACGGCGAGCGCCTGGTCGTCACCGAGGTCGATGCGGCGCGGCGTATCGTGCGGGAAATCAATGGCCGGTCAGCGGTTCAGGAGTATGCGCGGCTGGTCGGTGTGGCACCCGGGCAGCTGACGCCGGAGCATTTCGCCAGCTGGCCGGTGGTCGTGATGATCGACGGCAGCGATTTCGTCCGCTCGATCCAGCACGCCAATCCGGACGGCAGCCTGACTTTCTTTTGTGCGATCGACGAAGGTGTTGTCTTGCGCGTGGCGCATGGCGTCGATCTGCTGGCCAGGATGGAAGCGGAGTTTGTCGAGGCGGAGCGAGAACTCGGCGGCATCGAGGGCATGCTGGTCTGCGACTGCATCCTGCGCAACCTGGAAATTTCCCGCAACGGCAAGAAAGCGGCAGTAGGTGAGCTGTTCCAGCGCTTTCATGCGCTCGGCTTCAGCACCTACGGCGAGCAGCTCGGCGGCGTGCATATCAATCAGACCCTCACCGGCATCGCCATCGGCAGCACGGGGGCGGATCTTGGCTGAGCTGACGGTGTCCGGCAACGAGGCCGAACTGCAGGCGGAAATCGTCCGCCTGAACAAGATCGTTACTGCGCTGATGAATCATGCCGAACGCGAGGCCGGTACCCGGCAGGGTAATTTCGGCCTGTTCCAGAATGCGGTGATGCTGGAAAACCAGGTGCGTCGCCGTACCGCCGAGCTGGAAGCCGCCCTGCGCGAGAATGAGCGCATCAATCGCGACCTGACGCGGGAGCGCGAGGAGCAGCGTGCGCTGATCAGGCAGCTGGAAGAGGCGCACAACCAGTTGCTGCAATCCGAGAAGCTGGCTTCCATCGGCCAGTTGGCGGCAGGCGTGGCGCACGAAGTGAATAATCCGATCGGCTTCGTGAATTCCAATCTGTGCACACTGAAAAAATACGTCGCCGACCTGCTCGAACTGAACGCTGCGTATGAGCGCCTGGAACCGGAACTGTCAGCGATCGCCGGCGAGCAGATCAAGGCGCTCAAGGCCAGGATTGATCTGCCCTTCGTGCGCGAAGACATGCCGGCGTTGATCGCCGAGTCGATCGACGGCACGTCGCGTGTCCGGCGCATCGTTCAGGATCTGCGGGATTTTTCCAGGGCCGGGGATTCGGAATGGCATACCGTCGATGTGCATGCCGGTCTGGAAAGTACGCTCAACGTGGTGTGGAACGAAATCAAGTACAAGGCCGAGGTCGAACGCGATTACGGCGACTTGCCGGAGATCGACTGTCTGCCGTCGCAACTGAACCAGGTATTCCTGAACCTGCTGGTCAACGCCGCGCAGGCGATTGAGCAACGCGGCACCATCACGCTGCGGACACGCCGTGACGGTGATCATGTCGCGATCAGTGTGTGTGACACCGGGAGCGGCATTCCGCCCGAACTCATGGACCGGATTTTCGATCCGTTCTTCACCACCAAACCGGTGGGCAAGGGAACAGGGCTGGGCTTGTCGGTGACCTACGGCATCGTCGAAAAACACGGCGGTCGCATCGAGGTCGATAGCGTGCCGGGGCAGGGCTCTACGTTTACGATTCGTCTGCCGGTTCGGCGGGTGGTGTAAACGCGTCGGCTGCCGGCTCGGCGGTACCGAAAGCCGGCGCCGACGACCAGCGTTCGCGCCGCCATTTTTCGCGTTCGCCGTTGGCGCAGAAGGTCCAGGCGATCAGCCGGCTTTGCTTCTGGCCCTGCGCCATCGGGATGATGCGCGATTCGACGACCTTGGCTTTCTTCAGCGCCGCTTCGATGTGCGGCAGGTTGTCGCCCTGTGACAGCAGGCTGGTGAACCACAGCACGCGCTTCGGGATGTTGCAGCTCTGCTCGATCATCAGTTTGACGAAGGCGCGTTCGCCGCCGTTGCACCACAGCTCGGTGCCGCCACCGCCGAAATTGAGGCGCGGCTGGGCGCTGCCTTTTTTTGCGCCCGGCTTGCCGAGGTTGTTCCATTTGCGCTGGCTGACGGCCAACACTTCGTCCGGCGAATTGTGGAAGGGCGGGTTGCAGATCGACAGGTCGAAGCTTTCGCCGGTGCGCAGCAGGCCGGTGAAGATGTTTTCCCAGACGGTCTGGTGACGGAGCTCGATGTCTGCGGTCAACTCCGGATTCTTCGTCAAAATGCCCTGGGCGTTGGCAAGCGCGGCTTCATCGATATCGACGCCGAGGAAGGACCAGCCGTATTCGGCATGGCCAATCAGCGGGTAGACGAGATTGGCGCCGGTGCCGATGTCGAGCACGCGCACGCCGGCACCAGCCGGGATGTTCTTCTTGTTGCAGGTAGCCAGCAGGTCGGCGACGCTGTGCAGGTAATCGGCGCGGCCGGGAATCGGCGGGCACAGGTAGCCTTCGGGAATGTCCCAGCCCTTGACGCCGTAGTGATGCATCAGGATCGCCCGGTTCAGCATCTTGACCGCCGTCGGGTTGGCGAAGTCGATGCTGGCCTTGCCGGCCGGCGTGGTCTTGACGTGCTTCGCCAGCGCGGCCGAGGTGGCGGTCAGTGCGGCCAGATTATAGCCGTTGGCGTTCTTGTTGCGCGGGTGCATGGCGGTCCTTCCTTCTGCGGGGACGGGATTGTCCCACGAAAGCCTGTCGCAAGCACGACAATGCCGGTTTGCGCCAATCGATTGATTTTTAATGATTTGGCGCGGTCGACCGCAAGGCACGAAACTGGCTAGTCATTTACCTGTTCAAACGACAGGGAGGCGGCTCATGAAGCTGCAGATCGACCGGCCGCACATCGAAACGATGCTGCAGGCTTTTCCGCGCCTCGACTTCGTGCGCGAGCAGTTGCGATTCGGTAATCGCGTCGAACTGGCTTTCCCGCAGCTCGAAGCCGCTGAACTCGATTTGCTGCAGGCGCTGTACGCCGCCGGCGACGCCGAGCTGCGCGCACGCGCCGCGCAGATTGCCACCTTGCGCGGCGCGTTCGCCGAGGGCGGTAAGCGCTTCGAAGCCGAAGAACTGGAAATGGCGGTGCCGGCCATCGCCAGGTATCTCGCCGAAGACGCCACGCGCGGCTGGGTGTTCTCGGCGGCGATCACCGGCAAGCCGCTGGCCTGGGTGGTGACGCGGCTCGACTACACGCCGCCGTCGGAAGAGGAAAGCGGCAAGATCTTTGTCGAACTCAAAGCCAATTCGCGCGCCCGGATGGCCATGGTTACCGTGCGTATCGCCGGGCCCGACATCGCTGGCCGGACGATCCCGGAAATCCTCGCCAGCAAGGGCTACGTCAAGGAAACGCCGGCGCTGCTGGCAAGTTACGACGAAGCGGCGGCGCGCTATTTCGACTGGCGGGCGCAGTACGGCGCGCAGTTCTCCGGCAGCGGCACCGGCTGGTTCGCCGAGAACCCGACGGCGACGCACCGTGACACCGATTATTCGCGCAAGGACCAGATCATCCTGTCGTCGACCGGCAGCCCGGCGCGCCTGGTCAACGACGAAGGCATTCTCGGCGAGCGCGTGCTGGCGCTCGATGCCAGCGGCGACATCCTGGCCAAGTTCGTGCGCCGCGTGCAGCGCAACGCGCGCCTGTCGGGCAAGGAGGAAAGCGAAGTCGAGGAAACCCGCGACGGCATCGCCAAGGGGCTGTTCACCGAACTGCCGGTGCATTTCTACATCCTGATGTTCCACCTCGACCTGCATCACTACGTCTGGGTGCATGTGGACGACATCGAACCGTACGCCTACCAGCCGGAACTCAAGGACAAGCTGGTGCTGCCGCCCGAGCAGACCGACCTGATCGACATCCTGACCGCCGAGATGGACGTACTGATGGACGACATCGTCGCCGGCAAATCGGGCGGTACGACGGTGCTCTGCGCCGGGCCACCGGGCGTCGGCAAGACGCTGACCGCCGAGGTTTACTCGGAAATCATCCGCCGCCCGCTGTACCGCGTGCACTCCGGCCAGCTCGGTCTGAACGTCGCGGAAATGGAAAAATCGCTGAAGGAAGTGCTGACCCGCGCCCAGCGCTGGGGCGCGGTGATGCTGATCGACGAGGCCGACGTGTACATCAAGCGGCGCGACGACAACATCACGATGAACGCCGTCGTTGGTGTCTTCCTGCGCGTGCTCGAATACTTCAACGGCCTGCTGTTCCTGACCACCAACCGCGTGGATGACATCGACGAAGCCATCGTCTCGCGCTGCATCGCGCTGATCCGTTTTTATCCGCCGGAGCGCGTCGACCGCAGAAAAATCTGGGGCGTCATGGCCGACCAGTTCGGGCTGACGATCCAGGCCGATCTGCTCGACCGCCTGCCGGACATCTTCCCGCAGGCGTCAGGGCGCGACATCAAGGGCCTGGCGAAACTCGTCGCCAAATACTGCAGCCAGAAACAGGTGGTGCCGACGGAGGAGGTGTTCCGCCGCTGTTCAATGTTCCGGGCGCTGGAGCAGGCGGAGGGGTGACGTAGGAATTTGCGCCGTGTAGCACAAACGTGCTACGGTGGCCTCTGCTATTTTGTTTGGAGTCTGCCATGTCCACGACAACGATTCGCCTGCCGGATGACTTGAAAGCCCGCATCGCAACTGCGGCGAAGCGCGCTGGAACAACGGCTCACGGCTTCATTCTTGAGGCGATTGCCGAGAAAACGGAGCAAGCAGAGCGCCGCACTGATTTCGATGCCGAAGCGGAAGATCGCTATGCGGCCATTGTGGCTACCGGAAAAACCATCCCGTGGCAGGAAATGCGCGCCTATCTGGAAGCGCGCATGGCCGGCAAGGATGCACAACGCCCGGTTGCGCGCAAGCTGGCACGTTGATGGTGTCACGCATCGAGTTGGCGCCGGAGCTTGCAGAAGATTTTGATCGCATTCTCGAGCATCTGACCAGCCACGACGCAGCGAATCTAGAGCAGCGCATGGGCGAAATCATTGCTGCCCTGGATATTCTGGTACACAACCCGTTGATCGGTCGCCCGGTGGCGAATGCCAAGCGCGAACTGGTGATTGGCCATCGTTGCCATGGTTACGTGGCCTTGTATCGCCATGTTCCCGAGATTGATACGGTGTTCGTGCTGGCGCTACGCAGCCAGCGCGAGGCTGGTTATTCCGAGCGGGATGCGGCCGGGTAGTCAGTGCTCGCGGCCGTCGATGCGTGGCTTCAGCAGCATCGGAATGTAGCGCCAGCCGAGCAGGCCGAAGGCCAGCAGCCAGCAGGTCGCGGCGGCGTGGATGCAGGCCAGGTACAGGCCGGGGGCGAATTGCGGGATGACGATGCGGATCACCAGCGCGGCCAGCATGATGTAGAGAATTCCACGGTCGACCGGCGAAAACACGACTTTTCTGCCGGTGTGGCCGTTGGCGATACGCACGATCATCGCCGGGATGATGCAGCCCATCGCGCCGAAGGTGAACAGATGGGTCGCCACCGAGCCGACCCATCCGGGATCGGCCACCTGCGCCAGTGCGACCAGCAGCAACTGGCCGACGATGGCCAGATAACCGACGTACATGATGCCGATGTCGATGCGGCGGAACGCCAGTTGCGGTTTCCAGAAGACGAAGCGGACCAGCAGCAGTAGTGCCAGCGCCAGCGACAGCGCGCCGGTCAGTGCGGCTGGCAGCAGGAAGCCGCCGACCAGGATCAGGCCGAGCAGCTTGATCGGCATGTCCAGTCGCGGCTGGCGCAGGATCTGCACCTGGAAGGCACCCTTCATGAACGGTGTCAGCGTGCGTTCGAGCATGACCAGGAAGGCAAGGCGGAAGAGCGCCAGCACCATGTCGCTGCCGGCGGCGAAATCGCCGTGCAGCATCAGTTGCTTGGCGACGATGAAGATCGGCAGCAACACGATGAAGAAGAGGTTGTCGCGGTAGCTGTCCTGCGCGCGGTGGCGGATCAATGTCCATAGCAGCATGGCGACGATGCTGCCGAGGAAGAGATTGTTCGACAGCAGGAACAGCGCTGTCGGCCAACTGCCGCCATAGGCCATGCCGAAGCGTTCGAACAGCCAGGCGGCGGCGAGGAAGGCGAGCGCGTCGCCGTGGTGGCCGCGGATGTTCACCCAGTTCTTGGTCGAGGTCAGCAGGAAGCCGCCGAGCACCGCCCAGCCGAAACCGAAGAACATTTCATGGGCGTGCCAGCGCAGCGCATCGACCGGACTTGCGGTCAACGACCCGACGCCGGAAAAAAGCAACGCCCAGATCAGCGGCAGCAGCGCACCGGCCAGGCAGGCCAGCAGGAAGAAGGGGCGGAAGCCGACCAGCCACAGGGGATGGCGTGCATGGGACATGATTTTTTTTCCGGGTTCGTGGGGTGAAAACGTCGCAACTTTACCAAGTGTGCAGGGGGCGGAATTTGATTTATCCCATGGTGGCGCGCAGGAGCAGGGGGAATGGCGTAAAATCGCATTCTTGCCCGGGCAAGGAGAGAGGCCAAGACCGGGCTGGTTTATTAAGGATAATGATGAAGCGTGTGGATGACTTCCGCTTGCGTTTTGGCAAGCACGAGCTGGTTCCGATCATGATCGGCGGCATGGGTGTCGATATCTCGACGGCTGACCTGGCGCTGGAGGCGGCGCGTCTGGGCGGTGTCGGCCATATTTCCGATGCGATGATCAACACGGTCTCCGACCGGCGTTACGAAACCAAGCACGTCAAGGAAAAGCTCGCACTGTACAAGTACAACGTCCTCAACGAGGACAAATCTTCGGTCAAGTTCGACCTTGGCCGCCTCGCGGAAGCGACCCGCCTGCATGTCGAAGCAACGATGGCGCGCAAGCAGGGCAGCGGCATGGTCTTCATCAACTGCATGGAAAAGCTGACCATGAATGCGCCGCGCGAGACCCTCAAGGTCCGTATGTCGGCCGCGCTCGATGCCGGCATCGACGGCATCACGCTGGCTGCCGGCCTCCATCTCGGTTCGCTGGGTCTGATCGAGGACCACCCGCGTTTCCGCGATGCCAAGATCGGCATCATCGTCTCGTCGGTCCGTGCGCTGCAGCTGTTCCTGAAGAAAAGCGCACGCACCAACCGCATGCCCGATTACATCGTTGTCGAAGGGCCGCTCGCCGGCGGCCACCTCGGCTTCGGCATGGACTGGGCGCAGTACGACCTGGCGACCATCGTTGCCGAGGTGATGCAGTACCTGAAGGACGAGCATCTCGATATCCCGGTGATCCCGGCCGGCGGCATCTTTACCGGCACCGACGCGGCGCAGTTCCTGGAAGCCGGCGCTGCCGCCGTCCAGGTGGCGACGCGGTTCACCGTTGCCGACGAGTGCGGCCTGCCCGATGCCGCCAAGCAGGAATACTTCAAGGCCAGCGAGGACGACATCGAGGTCAACCAGATCTCGCCGACCGGCTACCCGATGCGCATGATCAAATCCAGCCCCGGCATCGGCGATGGCATCCGCCCGAACTGCGAGGCCTACGGCTACCTGCTCGACGCCAACGGCAAGTGCGCCTACATTTCCTCGTACAACCGCGAGGTCGCGCTGCATCCGGAAGCGCGCAAGGTCAAGGTGATGGACAAGACCTGCCTGTGCACGCACATGCGCAACTTCGAAATCTGGACCTGCGGTCAACTGACCTGGCGGCTCAAGGACACGACCAACAAGCTGGCGGACGGCAGTTACCAGATGTTGAGTGCCGAACACATCTTCAAGGATTACCAGTTCAGCACCGATCAGAAGATCGCCTTGCCGGAGGCTGTCCAGGGCTGATTTCCCGCGGCCGGTAATGCCGGTCCGCTCCCTTCAACGCCAAGCGCCCGGTCGCCGATCGGGATAACGATCCACCACCAGGCATGCCTACGCATTCACGCAGTGTTCGACATCCGGTTTGCGGACGGGTGGGGAAATTCATCTCCGTGCTGTTCGCCAGCCTGCTTTTCAACCTGCCAGCGCAGGCGGATTCGGGTCAGACTTTCACCGTAAATGGTTTTGGTACGCTGGGGGCGGTGCGCACTGATACCGATCACGTCGAATTCGTTCGCGATCTCTCGCAGGCACGTGGCGCTACCGATGAATGGACGGCAAAAACCGACAGTGTGCTCGGTTTGCAGGCCAACTGGCGGATCACACCGCAATGGCAGGTGGTGGCCCAGGGGGTCAGCCGTTATCGTTACGATCGTAGCTTCAGGCCGGAAGTGGCCTGGGCGTTCGTCAAGTACGAGCCGACGCCAAATCTCAGCCTGCGTGCCGGTCGCCTGGGTACCGAGTTCTTCATGCTCGCCGATTCACGCTGGGTCGGCTACTCCTTCCTCACCGTCCGGCCGCCCGGTGATTATTTCTGGTACCTGCCGTTCTACAGCATCCACGGCGCCGATGCCGCGCTGACCTTGCCGGCGGGCGAAGGCGTGGTCCGGGGCAAGTTGTTCTATGGCTTGTCGCGCGGCGACATCCCGCTTTCCGACGAGCTCTGGAGCATCAAGGGGTCGCCGATGCTGGGTGGCTACCTGGAGTACCAGTCCGGTCCCTGGCAGGTCCGGGGCAGCTACGCCAATATCCGCTTCGAACATGACCTGCCGCTGGCGCCGGTGTTGCTGAAGGAGTACGGCATCGTCTTCAGTCAGGCCGATGCCAGCTTCCTGGAAACGCGCAATACCCGAACCCATTACTACTCGTTTGGCGTGGTGTACGACAAGGGGCCGCTGCAGGCCCAGTTGATGCTCAACCACATCGACCAGGGCACCCGGGCGCTGGAGGATTCCGATGCCGGCTATTTGCTGCTCGGTTATCGTCTGGGCGAATGGACGCCGTATCTTGGTTACTCGCGTGTGCGCTCGAAGAAGCAGGCGCCGCCGGCCAGCCCGATTGCGGCGCGGATCGTTGCTGATTCCCACTCCGACCAGAAAACAGTCTTCGCCGGTGTGCGCTGGGACCTGGCGCGCAACGTTGCGCTCAAGGCACAGTGGGATGGCATTCGCGGCGACAGTTCCTCGCTCTTTCCGTATCGTCAGGATGACCTGAATCGCTGGGACGGAAGAATGGATGTCTTTTCGATGAGTCTGGATTTCGTCTTCTGAACGCATGATCCGGCGCTTCCTGAAACTTCTCATGCTGTGTCTCGGTTGCCTCGGTAGCGGGGCAGTGATGGCCGAGCTGGTAGTCGTGGTCAATGCCCGCAGCGGTGTTGCGGCGATGACCCGCAATGAAGTGATCAACGTTTTCTTTGGTCGGAATCGCCAGTTCTTCAATGGTCTGGAGGCAATGCCGGTGGATCTTGAGGATAGCCATCCGAAGCGTCTGCAGTTCTACAAGACGCTGGTCGGCAAGGATCTCTCCGAAATCAATGCCTACTGGTCGCGCCAGATTTTTACCGGGCGCATGCAGGCGCCACCGCGTCTGGAGTCGACCGAGGAAGTGCTGAAATGGGTAGCCGCCCGTCCGGGCGGTATCGGCTTTGTCGAGCTGTCGCGCGCCGATGCGCGAGTGCGCGTGGTCTACGAACTCAAGCCCTGATTTGTCGCTGTTGTCCGGATGCTTGCAGTCCGGGTCATAAAAACACAATATACGGCTGGCAGGCTGTCGCTTGGCGTTCGCAAAACGATTGCCTGACCCGATAACGACAAGGAGACAAATCATGCCCAGAAGAATGATTCGCAACATTCTCGCCGATCGTCCGTTGATCACTGCGAGCAAGGAAATGACCGTACGTGCCGCCTGCCGCCTGATGGCGGAAAAGCGGATCGGCGCCCTGCTGGTGGTCGAAGGTCTGAAGACCGTCGGCATCTTTACCGAACGTGATGCCCTGAACAAGGTGCTGGCTGCGACGCTGGATCCGGACAAGACACTGGTGGCGCAGGTGATGGTTGCCGACCCGCTGTGCATTCGTGACGACAAGCCGCTGTCGCATGCGTTGCACATGATGTCCGAGGGCGGTTTCCGTCATGTGCCGGTGGTCGATGCCGAGGGCCGGGCGATCGGCATGGTCTCGGCGCGCGATGCGCTGGGCCAGGACATGGTCGAACTGGAGCAGGACATGAAGCGCATGGAGGCGCTGGAAAGCTCGATCGGTTACTGAGCTTCGGTCCACCCGAAGCGGTCGAGCAGGGCGGCGAATTCGCCGCTTGGTTGTACGTCGACCGCAATCGGTTGGTTATTCACCGGATGGCGGAAGGCCAGGTGCGTGCACGCCAGCAGCAAGCGCCGGCAAGCCAGTTGTTCGGCGAAGAAACGGTTGTGCCGGCCCTTGCCGTAGGTTGCGTCGCCGATGATCGGATGCGCGATGTGCTTGAGGTGGCGGCGCAACTGATGCTTGCGCCCGGTCACCGGTGTCAGTTCGAGCAGTGCGTAGCGGCTGCTCGGGTAGCGCTCGACCATCACCGGTAGTTCGACCGTCGCCAACCGGCGGAAGTGCGTCAGCGCCGGTTGTGCTTCCTGACTGCTGCGTTCGCCCTGGAATTCGTAGTCGTCGCGCTGGCGCGTCAGCGCATGATCGATGCTGCCGCTTGCCGGCGGATGGCCGCGCACGACCGCCAGATAACGCTTGCCGACGCTGCCGTCGGCGAATTGGCGACCGAGCACGCTGGCAATTTCGGCGCTCAGGCCGAACAGCAGCACGCCCGAAGTGCCACGGTCGAGCCGGTGCGCCGGCCACACTTTTTGCCCGATCTGGTCGCGCAGGATCTGGATCGCGAAGCGCGTCTCGTGGCGGTCGATTTCCGAGCGATGAACGAGCAGGTTGGCCGGTTTGTCGATGACGACGATGTGCTCGTCGCGGTACAGGACGGGCAGCGGCGCTTCATCGCCGATGCTGCGGTCGACGACGATTTCAGGCAAAAAACCGTTCCCTGGCGGCAGCCGGGAGTTCCATGCCGGTGACGTGGGCGCGGTCGAGCAGTTCCCAGTAATAGCGGTAGGACGCGCGGTCATGCAGCTTGCCGGCGTGCTGGGTCGGACCCCAGTCGGTGTCCTGGGCGGCGATCAGGATTTCCGCCGCAGCCTGGACTTCGGAAAAATCCGGGCGCATCGCTTCGACGATCGGCAGGATCTGGTTCGGGTGGATGCTCCACATGCGCAGGTAACCGAATTCGCGGCGGGCACGCAAGGCGTCGTCGCGGATGTAGTCGATGTCCTTCAGTTCGGTGGTGACGTTGTGCGAGGGCACGACGCCGTTGGCCAGCGCGGCGGCGCTGATCTCGCACTTGGCCCGGGCGACCAGCGGATGGTCGAACTGGCCGGGGCTCTTCATTGCGCTGCCGGGGATCGCGCCGTGGTGGCCGGAAACGAAATCCATCAGGCCGAAATCGAGCGACTCGACGCCGGGCAGGGCGGCGATCTCCCAGACTTCGCGCAAGGCGCCATGGGTCTCGATCAGCACATGCACCGGAATTCTGCGGTTGACACCGAAATGACGCTCGATTTCACGCAGCGTCTCGATCTGCGTCTGCACGTCGCCGACGCTGCACGGCTTGGGCAGCGTGATGAAGGGCAGGCGGTTGCCGGCAATGCCGACCAGGATTTCCATGTCGTGGCGCCAGTGGGCGTGAGTCACGTCATGCACGCGGGCGCCGACCCGGTTGAACAGGTTGTCGTCGGACATGATCACGGCGGCGGCCATCTCGGCGTGTTCGCGCTCGGCGCCGGCATGGGCGCCATCCTCGCAATCGCAGGTGATGTCGAAGATCGGCCCCAGTTCCTTCTGCAACTGCAGGGCCTTCTTCATCAGCTTTTCCGAGCCGGCGTAATGGTCGACCGCGGGCAGGACGGGGAAGGGCTTTTCGCCCGCGAACAGGACGTGCTTGGGATGGCGCATGAATGTCGTCGTCGAAAATAAAAAAGGCCGCGGTATTTTACCGCGGCCTTGCGTGACAGCTGAAAGCTGATTACAGCATGCTGGCGACGGCAGCGCGCTCGTCTTCCAGTTCCTTCAGGGTGATCGCGATCTTGCCCTTGGAGTATTCGTCGATTTCCAGGCCCTTGATCAGCGTGAAGGTGCCGTTCTTGCATTCGCAAGGCAGACCGAAGACCAGACCTTCCGGAATGCCGTAGCCGTTGTCGGCCGGGGCCGGAATGCCCATCGTGACCCACTCGGAAGAACCGAGGTGCCAGTCGCGGACGTGGTCGATGGCGGCGTTGGCAGCGGAAGCGGCAGACGACAGGCCACGGGCGTCGATGATGGCGGCGCCGCGCTTGCCGACGGTCGGCAGGAACACGTCATTGTTCCAGGCTGCGTCGTTGATCAGGCCCTTGACGTTGTCGCCGTTGGAGGTGACGAAACGGTAGTCGGCGTACATCGACGGCGAGTGGTTGCCCCAGACGACCAGTTGCTTCAGCGAGGAAACCGGGCGGCCGGACTTCTGGGCCAGCTGGGTCAGCGCGCGGTTGTGGTCGAGGCGCAGCATGCCGTGGTAGTTGTTCGGGTTGGTGCGGCCGACCTTGATCGCGGCGGAGCGGGCGATGTAGGCGTTGGTGTTGCACGGATTGCCGACGACCAGAACCTTGACGTCTTCCTTGGCGTTTTCAGCAATGGCCTTGCCCTGGACCGTGAAGATCGCGCCGTTGGCGGTCAGCAGGTCAGCGCGTTCCATGCCGGGGCCGCGCGGACGGGCGCCAACCAGCAGGCAGACATCGGCGTCCTTGAAAGCGACGTTCGGATCATCGGTAGCGACCATGCCGGCGAGCAGCGGGAAGGCGCAGTCGTCGAGTTCCATCATCACGCCCTGCACGGCCTTCTGGGCTTGCGGCAGGTCGAGCAACTGCAGAATGACCGGCTGGTCCTTGCCGAGCATTTCGCCGGAGGCAATGCGGAACAGCAGGCTATAACCGATCTGGCCGGCGGCGCCGGTAACGGCAACGCGCATGGGGGCTTTGGACATGTATCGCTCCTGTATTTAAACAGCTTGGTTGAATTATTCGATGGCACCGTATGCAGACGTTTTTGCTACCTTGCGTCGGTCGGCAACGGAGACGAAGATGTTAGAAGTTCGGCGTATCCGTGTCAATTCATCATGTGTCTTATATAAGACAACTTTTCGTGGACGCTGATAAAGAAATATGCTGAAATCTGCAGCCATGACCCGTGACGCAAATCGTTCAGCAACGCGCGCAACCGCGCCAACCTTCAGTCCGCTCTATCGCCAGATCAAGGATTTCCTGATCGGCAGTCTTGAGCGCGGTGAGTGGGGGCCGGGCGATGCGATTCCCAGCGAGGGAGAGTTGGCGCAGCGTTTCAACGTCAGCCAGGGGACGGTGCGCAAGGCCATTGATGAAATGGCAGCCGAGAATCTGCTGGTTCGCCGGCAAGGCAAGGGTACCTTCGTCTCGACACACAGTGACCCGCGCTCCTTTTACCGTTTCCTCCGTCTGTTGCCGGACGACGGTGTTGCAGTGCCTTCGGCCAGCGACCCGTTTTACTGCGAAAATGTTAGTGCCACCCCGGAGGTTGCCGCGGCGCTTGGTCTGCAGCCAGGCGATCCGGTAATCCACGTCAAGCGACTGTTGCGCTTTGCCGGTGAAACCGTGGTCTTCGACCAGATCTACCTGGCCGCCGATCTGTTCAGCGGCCTGACGCTGGAGGCCCTGCGCGGCGGCGAGCGTTCTCTTTACAGTCTGTTCGAAAGTGATTTCGGTGTGCGCATGATCAATGCCGAAGAACGTCTGCGAGCCATTGCCGCTGATCCGGAGAGTGCCGACCTGCTGGGGGTGGCGGTGGGTGATCCGCTGTTGCTGGTCGAACGGACGGCCTATACCTACGGCAACAAGCCGGTCGAGTGGCGGCGAGGTCTCTATTGCACCAGGAATCACTATTACCGGAACGATCTGGGTTGATCGTCAACTGTTTGTCGTACTTGTCTTGAAAGCACGCCATGTGGCGCTTTGCAGGCGTTTTTTAACTGTATAATTACGGTTCTTTTCAAACCACGTACAAGCGGTTAACCGCACTCTTACGCGAGGGATGACGTTCATGGCAGAAATGTCCATAAAGAAGAAACGTCCAAAAAATTTGGACTTGACGACCATCAGGTTGCCATTACCCGGCAAGGTTTCAATTCTGCATCGCGTCAGCGGTGCCGGCTTGTTCCTCTGTCTTCCGGTAATGCTCTGGCTCTTCAGCGCCAGCCTGGAGTCCCCTGAAAGCTATGCAAGCTTCCAGTCCGTCGCCGGCATGCTGCCGGTGAAAGTGATCCTCGCCGGCCTGCTCTGGGCTTTCGTGCATCACTTCTGTGCCGGTATCCGCTTCCTGTTGCTGGATATGCACATCGGTATCGAGAAGGAAGCCGCCGGCAAGTCCGCGGCGGTCGTGTTCGCTGTCAGCATTCCGCTGACCCTGATCCTGTGGGGGGTTCTGCTGTGATCAACCGTATTGTTGTCGGTGCCCATTACGGCCTCAGGGACTGGATCGCCCAGCGTGCGACCGCCATCATCATGGCTGTTTATTCAGTCCTGATTGCCGTCGTGCTGCTGGTCGTTCGTCCGTCGACCTTCGAAGCCTGGCAGGGTGTGTTCGCCAATGGCGTCATCAAGTTCTTCACCTTCCTGTTCTTTGTCAGCCTGTTCTACCACGCCTGGATTGGCATGCGTGACCTGTGGATGGATTACGTCAAGCCGACCGGCCTGCGCCTGACGCTGCACGTTGTCACCGTTTCCCTGCTGGTGGGCTACACCGCATGGGCTGCTGCGATTCTCTGGAGGCTGTAAGCGTGAGTATTCCTGTTCTCAAGTTTGATGCGGTCATCGTCGGTGCCGGTGGCGCCGGTCTGCGTTCCGCAATCCAATTGTCCGAAGCCGGCCTGAAAACCGCCGTGCTCTCCAAGGTTTTTCCGACCCGCTCGCACACCGTTGCGGCGCAGGGCGGTGTTGCTGCGTCCCTCGGTAATTCCGAGGAAGATCACTGGACGTGGCACATGTACGATACCGTCAAGGGTTCCGACTGGCTCGGCGACCAGGATGCGATCGAATTCATGTGCAAGAAGGCCAACGAAGTGGTTGTCGAGCTCGAACACTACGGCATGCCTTTCGACCGTACCGATGATGGCAAGATCTATCAGCGTCCGTTCGGCGGTCACATGTCGAACTTCGGCGAAAAGCCGGTGCGTCGTTCCTGTGCAGCCGCTGACCGTACCGGTCACGCCATGCTGCACGCGATGTACCAGCGCAACGTCAAGGCCAACACCCAGTTCTTCGTTGAATGGATGGCGCTGGACCTGATCCGTGACGAAGAAGGCCATGTCCTCGGCGTTACCGCGATGGAAATGGAAACCGGCCAGGTTGTGATCTTCCACAGCCGGGCGACGATTTTCGCTACCGGCGGTGCCGGCCGTATCTTCTACTCTTCGACCAATGCCTTCATCAACACCGGTGATGGTCTGGGTATGGCGGCGCGTGCCGGCATCCCGCTCGAAGACATGGAATTCTGGCAGTTCCACCCGACTGGCGTCGCTGGTGCCGGTGTGCTGATTACCGAAGGCGTGCGCGGCGAAGGCGGCATCCTGCGTAATTCCAGCAAGGAACGCTTCATGGAGCGCTATGCGCCGAACGCCAAGGATCTGGCTTCGCGTGACGTGGTTTCGCGCGCCATGGCGACCGAAATCAAGGAAGGTCGTGGCTGTGGCGTCAACAAGGACTACGTCCTGCTCGACATCACCCACCTCGATCCGGCCACCATCATGAAGCGCCTGCCGGGCATCCACGAAATCGGTCTGCAGTTCGCCGGTGTCGATTGCCTGAAGGAACCGTTGCCGGTCGTGCCGACCTGTCACTACCAGATGGGCGGTATCCCGACCCATTACTCCGGTCGTGTCGTGATGCCGCAAGGCGGTGACATGAATGCCGTGGTGCCGGGCTTTTACGCCGGTGGCGAATGTGCCTGTGCTTCGGTGCACGGTGCCAATCGTCTCGGTACCAATTCGCTGCTCGATCTGCTGGTCTTCGGCAAGTCGGCCGGTGATTCTGCTGTTGAGGATCTCAAGGCCGGTCGCGCTCATCGCGCACTGCCGAAGGATGCGGCAGAGAAATCGCTGGCCCGTATTTCCGCCATCGACAATCGCAAGGGTGGTGCCAACGTGCACGAGACCCGTCTGGCCATGCAGCGCACGATGCAGGATCACGCTGGCGTGTTCCGTTTCGGCGACATGCTGAAGCAGGGCGTCGAGAAGATTCTCGAAGTCGAAAAGGCTGCCCGCGAACTCGAGATCAAGGACAAGTCCATGGCTTGGAACACGGCACGGACCGAAGCCCTCGAAATGGAAAACCTGATCGAAGTCGCCAAGGCCACGATGATGTCCGCCGAAGCCCGCAAGGAATCGCGTGGCGCCCACGTGCGCGACGATGCACCGGATACCGCGGAATTCCCGAATGGTCGCAACGACAAGGAATGGCTGAAGCACACGCTGTTCTCTCCGGTTGATAATTCGATCAGCTACAAGCCGGTGAACATGCAACCCCTGACCGTCGAGCCTGTTGCGCTCAAGACGCGCTCGTACTAATTGGAGTCCAGAATGAGCAAACGCATTGTTCAATTCAGTATCTATCGCTACGATCCGGACAAGGACGACGCGCCGTACATGCAGGACATCTCGGTCGAGCTGGATCCGACCGACCGCAAGCTGCTGGACGCGCTGACTGCACTGAAGGCCAAGGACGACACCTTGTCTTACCGTCGTTCCTGTCGCGAAGGCGTGTGCGGTTCCGATGCGATGAACATCAACGGCAAGAACGGTCTGGCCTGCCTGACCAATATCGACGACCTGAAGCAGCCGATCGTGCTGCGTCCGCTGCCCGGCCTGCCGGTCATCCGCGACCTGATCGTCGACATGACCCAGTTCTTCAAGCAGTACCACTCGATCAAGCCGTACCTGATCAACAATGATCCGGCGCCTGAACGCGAGCGTCTGCAGTCGCCGGAAGACCGGGAAGAACTGAACGGTCTGTACGAGTGCATCCTGTGCGCCTGCTGCTCCACGTCCTGCCCGTCGTTCTGGTGGAATCCGGATAAGTTCGTCGGTCCGGCCGGTCTGCTGGCTGCCTACCGTTTCATCGCCGATACGCGCGATCAGGCGACCAACGAGCGTCTCGATAACCTCGAGGATCCGTACCGTCTGTTCCGTTGCCATACCATCATGAACTGTGTTGACGTGTGCCCGAAGGGTTTGAACCCGACCAAGGCCATCGGCAAGATCAAGGACATGATGGTTCGTCGCGCCGTCTGATGGAACGCCAGGACTACGAACGCCTGCGCTGGCGTTGCATCCGGCGCGCCCTGCTGGAACTCGACATCACGCTGACGCGTTTCCTCGATGATGGATTCGATCAGTTGACCGAGGACGAGCAGGCGGCGTTCGTGGATCTGGTGGCGCTGGAGGACCACGATCTCTGGTATCTGATCAGCGGCAAGGAAGAGTGCAATGAGGATGAGGCGCGATTCGTGCCTGTTGTTGAAAAATTACGTAAGTGTTCAGTAAGGTTGGCGAATTAACTTTGTAACGTTGACCGTATTTTGGCAGTGCAGTGATAACCAACACCTGTAAAGGGAAGAAACCATGACGACCGAACGCAAGGCAACTTTGACAATCGACGGGCAGGCACCTGTCGATTTCCAGATCATGTCCCCGACGCATGGCAACGACTGTGTCGATATTCGTACGCTGGGGGCCAAGACTGGCCTGTTCACCTACGATTCCGGCTTCCTGTCGACTGCCAGCTGCAAGTCCACGATTACCTTCATCGATGGCGACAAGGGCGAGTTGCTGTACCGCGGCTATCCGATCGAACAACTGGCAGAAAACTGCAACTTCCTCGAAGTGGCTTACCTGCTGAAGAATGGCGAACTGCCGAATGCCGACCAGAAGGTCAAGTTTGAGACCACCATCAAGAGCCATACGATGGTGCATGACCAGCTGACCCGCTTCTACAATGGCTTCCGTCGTGACGCGCACCCGATGGCTGTCATGGTCGGTGTCGTTGGCGCCCTGTCCGCCTTCTACCACGAAGCCATGGACTACTCCGATGCCGAGCACCGCAACATCAGCTTCAACCGCATCGTTGCCAAGTTGCCGACGATCGTCGCCATGGCCTACAAGTACAACACCGGTGCGCCGTTCATGTACCCGGACAACGAACTGGACTACACCGCCAACTTCATGCGCATGATGTTCGGCAATCCGTGCGAGAAGTACGTGCCGAACCCGGTGCTGGTCAACGCACTGGACACCATCTTCACGCTGCACGCCGATCACGAGCAGAACGCTTCCACCTCGACCGTCCGTCTGGCCGGTTCGTCGGGTGCCAATCCGTTCGCCTGTATCTCGGCTGGTATCGCTTGTCTGTGGGGCCCGGCACACGGCGGCGCCAACGAGGCCTGCCTGCAGATGCTGGAAGAAATCGGCGACGTTTCGCGGGTTGGCGAGTACATCAAGCGCGCCAAGGACAAGAACGATTCCTTCAAACTGATGGGCTTCGGTCACCGTGTCTACAAGAACTTCGACCCGCGCGCCAAGCTGATGCGCAAGGTGTGCAACGACGTTCTGGGCGAACTGGGTCTGGAAAACGATCGTCTGTTCAAGCTGGCCATGGAACTGGAAAAGATCGCTCTGGAAGATCCGTACTTCGTCGAGAAGAAGCTTTACCCGAACGTCGACTTCTACTCTGGCATCGTCCAGAAGGCGATCGGCATTCCGACCGAGATGTTCACCTGCATCTTCGCGCTGGCCCGTACGGTTGGCTGGATGACGCAGTGGGAAGAAATGATCTCCGATCCGGAATACAAGATCGGCCGTCCGCGTCAGTTGTACATGGGCGCTGCCAAGCGCAACGTCGTACCGCTCGCCCAACGCGGCTAAGAGAAGAATCGGGCGGCCGTGGGCCGCCCTTTTTTACATGCGGAGAATTGTCAGTCTGCATTCGCAGCGACAGAGAATAAAACCCTGGTGGGGACGCCTATGACCACGATGAATGAAAAATTCGACAGCACGCTTTACTTTGGCGGTAATGCACCGTTTGTCGAGGAAGTTTACGAAAATTACCTGAACGATCCGACCTCTGTTCCGGCAGAGTGGCGCGATTATTTCGATCACCTCGCGCAGATGCCGGGCTTCGTTGCCCGTGACGTCGCCCACGCCCCGGTCATCGCTGCCTTTGCCGAACTGGCGAAGGATGGCGGTTTCCGCCCGGCCGCACCGGCATCGTCGAAGTCCGAGCACAAGAAGCAGTCGGCCGTTGGTCAACTGGTTACCGCCTATCGCTCGCTCGGTACCCGCTGGGCCGATCTCGATCCGCTCAAGCGCCTGCCGCGACCGAAGCTGGACGAACTGGAGCCGTCCTTCTACGGCTTTACCGATGCCGACCTGAACCAGACCTTCAACGTCGGTTCGCTGCAAGGCCTGCCGGAAAACGCCAAGCTCAGCGAGATTCTTGAAACGCTGAAGCAGACCTACTGCGGCACCATCGGTGTCGAGTACATGTACATGACGGATTACAACGAGAAGCGCTGGTTGCAGGAGCGTCTCGAGAGCATCCGTTCGCGTCCGACCTACAATGCCGAGCAGAAAAAGCGCATTCTCGAACGGTTGACCGCAGCAGAGACGCTGGAGCGTTATCTGCATACCAAATATGTCGGCCAGAAGCGTTTCTCGCTCGAAGGTGGCGAATCGCTGATCGTCGCCATGGACGAAGCGATCCGTAGCGGCGGCGCCATGGGCGTTGATGAAGTCGTTGTCGGCATGGCCCACCGCGGCCGTCTGAACGTCCTGGTCAATACGCTGGGCAAGGCCCCGTCGATGCTGTTTGCCGAGTTCGAAGGCAAGAAGAAGAGCGATCTCTCGGCTGGCGACGTCAAGTACCACATGGGCTTCTCGTCCGACGTCAATACCCCGGGCGGCGCCTGCCACCTGACGCTGTCGTTCAATCCGTCGCACCTTGAAATCGTCAACCCGGTGGTTGCCGGTTCGGTCTACGCCCGTCAGGTTCGCCGGGGCGAAGGCAGCAAGACCAAGGTGCTGCCGATCCTGGTGCATGGTGACTCGGCCGTTGCCGGCCAGGGCGTCAACCAGGAAATGCTCAACTTCGCGCAGACCCGTGGTTATGGCGTCGGTGGCGTACTGCACATCGTGGTCAACAACCAGGTGGGTTTCACCACCAGCGATCCGCGCGACTACCGCACCGGTCACTATTGCACCGACATCTTCAAGATGGTCGATGCACCGATCTTCCACGTCAATGGCGACGATCCGGAAGCGGTCACGCTGGTGACCCAGCTGGCCATCGAGTATCGCCAGACCTTCCAGAAGGATGTCGTCATCGACATCTTCTGCTTCCGCAAGCTCGGCCACAACGAGCAGGACGAGCCGATGGTCACCCAGCCGCTGATGTACAAGATCATCGCCAAGCACCCGGGTACCCGCAAGCTCTACGGTGACAAGCTGGTCGCCGAAGGCACGCTGCCGGCTGAAGGTCCGGATCAGATGATCCAGGAATACCGCGAGCATCTGGACAAGGGCGAGTTGCTGTACAACCCGGTACTGGCCGGCTACAAGCATCCGATGACGATCGACTGGACGCCGTTCCTGACGAAGAACTACATCGAGACCTGCGATACCCGCGTTCCGGTAGAAGAACTGAAGCGTCTGTCCCAGCGCCTGACGACCTTCCCGGAAGGTTTCACGCTGCATTCACGGGTCAAGAAGATTGCCGAGGATCGCGCTTCGATGGGCGAGGGCAAGCTGCCGGTCGACTGGGGCATGGCCGAGAACCTGGCCTATGCTTCGTTGCTGGTTTCCGGCTACGGCGTGCGCATTTCCGGTGAAGACGTTGGTCGCGGCACCTTCTTCCACCGTCACGCTGCCTTCCACGATCAGAACCGTACCAGCTGGGATGAGGGTACTTACCATCCGCTGAAGAACCTGCAGGAAAAGCAGGCCGGCTTCCAGTGCTACGACTCGGTGTTGTCGGAAGAGGCTGTGCTGGCTTTCGATTACGGTTATGCCTCGGCCAATCCGTACGAACTCGTCGTCTGGGAAGCCCAGTTCGGTGACTTCGTCAATGGGGCGCAGGTCGTCATCGACCAGTTCATCACTTCCGGTGAAGCCAAGTGGGGCCGCGCCTGTGGTCTGGTCATGCTGCTGCCGCACGGTTACGAAGGTCAGGGTCCGGAGCATTCCTCCGCACGCCTTGAGCGCTTCATGAACCAGTGTGCCGAAATGAACATTGAAGTTTGCGTCCCGACTACGGCCGCCCAGGTTTTCCACATGCTGCGCCGGCAGGCCGTGCGCATGCAGCGGAAGCCGCTGGTCGTCATGTCGCCGAAGTCGCTGCTGCGCCACAAGGATGCCGCCTCGTCGCTCGACGAACTGGCTAATGGCGAATTCCAGCGTGTCATCGGCGAAGTCGATCCGATCGACGCCAAGAAGGTCAAGCGTGTTGTGCTGTGCTGCGGCAAGGTCTATTACGATCTGGTCAATGCACGTCGTGAGAAGCAGATCAAGGATATCGCCATCGTCCGTATCGAACAGCTTTATCCGTTCCCATCGGCTTCGCTGTCCAAGGAACTGGCCAAGTATCCGAAGGCTGCGGAGATCGTCTGGGCGCAGGAGGAACCGCGCAACCAGGGTGCCTGGTACTGGTTCGCCTCGCGTCATCATCTGGACACCGGTCTCGACGCCAAGCAGAAACTGCTGCTGGTTGCGCGTCCTGCTTCTCCGTCGCCGGCCGTGGGTTACCTGGCCAAGCACAACGAACAGCAGAAAGCATTGATCGAGTCCGCGCTGGGCAAGATCGACTACTAATAACGAAAGCAGAGTGGAGTCACCCATGAGCATCATTGAAGTCCTAGTTCCGCAACTCTCCGAGTCCGTCGCCGAGGGCACGCTCGCATCCTGGAAAAAGAAGATCGGCGAAGCCGTCGCCCGTGACGAAATCCTGATCGACATTGAAACCGACAAGGTCGTCCTCGAAGTACCGGCGCCGGCCGCCGGTGTGCTGGTGGAAGTCATCAAGGGCGATGGCGAGACTGTCGTTTCCAGCGAACTGATCGCCAGGATCGATACCGCTGCTGTTGCCGGTGCCGTGGCACCTGCTGCCGAAGCACCGAAGGCTGCCGCACCGGCTGCTGCCCCGGCGCCGGCTGCCGCTGCCCCGGCCGGCACGGCCAGCCCGTCCGCCCGCAAGATCCTCGACGAGAAGGGCATTGCTGCTGCCGACGTCGCTGGTTCCGGCCGTGGTGGTCGCGTGACCAAGGAAGATGCCGTCGCTGCCCAGGCCAAGCCGGTTGCTGCCGCTGGTCCGGTCGTTGCCGCCAAGTCTTCTGCTGCCTCGCTGCCGGTGCCGCCGTCCGGCGTCGCCCTGGGCGATCGCACCGAAGAACGCGTACCGATGACCCGTCTGCGTGCCCGCATCGCCGAGCGTCTGCTCGAATCGCAAGCCACCAATGCCATCCTGACCACGTTCAACGAAGTGAACATGGCCCCGGTCATGGCCCTGCGCAAGCAGTACGGCGAGAAGTTCGAGAAGACCCACGGCGTTCGCCTCGGTTTCATGGGTTTCTTCGTCAAGGCAGCCTGTGCCGCCCTGCAGAAGTTCCCGATCCTGAACGCTTCGGTTGATGGCAACGACATCGTCTACCACGGCTACATCGACATCGGTATCGCCGTCGGTTCGCCGCGTGGCCTGGTCGTGCCGATCATCCGCAACGCCGACCAGATGTCGATCGCCGACATCGAAAAGAAGATCGCCGAGTTCGGCAACAAGGCCAAGGATGGCAAGCTGTCCATCGAAGACCTGACCGGCGGCACCTTCTCGATCTCCAACGGCGGCATCTTCGGTTCGATGATGTCTACCCCGATCATCAACCCGCCGCAATCCGCGATCCTCGGCATTCATGCCACCAAGGACCGTGCCGTGGTGGAAAATGGTCAGGTCGTCGTGCGTCCGATCAACTACCTTGCCATGTCCTACGATCACCGCATCATCGACGGCCGCGAAGCCGTCCTCGGTCTGGTGGCCATGAAGGAAGCGCTGGAAGATCCGGCCCGTCTGCTCCTCGGCGTCTGATCGACGTTTGCCGGCGCCAGTGCCCGATTCCGGGTACTGGCGCTTTTGCACATCTGCAATCTGAAAGGTTTACACATGTCCAAGCAATTCGACGTGCTCGTCATCGGTGGTGGCCCCGGCGGCTACGTTGGCGCCATCCGCGCTTCCCAGCTCGGTTTCAACACCGCCTGTGCCGAATCCGCAGCCTATGCCGATCCGAAGGGTGAACCGCGTCTTGGCGGCACCTGCCTGAACGTGGGCTGCATTCCGTCCAAGGCCCTGCTGCGCTCTTCCGAACTCTTTGAGGAAGCCAATCACTCCTTCGCCATGCACGGCATTTCCGCCAAGGGCGTGGCGATCGACGTGCCGACCATGGTCGGTCGCAAGAACACGATCGTCACCCAGCTGACCGGCGGCATCCGTGGCCTGTTCAAGAAGAACAAGGTCACCGGCCTCAACGGCCACGCCAGCTTTGCCGGCAAGGAAGGTGATCTGTACAAGGTCAAGGTCGGTGAAGAGATCGTGCTGGCCAAGCACGTGATCATCGCCACCGGTTCGAAGCCGCGTCACCTCGACGGTATTCCGGTCGACAACAAGGTCATCTGCGACAACGTCGGTGCGCTCGATTTCGAAGCCGCGCCGAAGCGTCTGGGCGTCATCGGCGCCGGCGTCATCGGTCTGGAAATGGGCTCGGTCTGGCGTCGTCTCGGTACTGATGTCACCGTGCTCGAAGCCGCGCCGGATTTCATGCCGTTCGCCGACCAGGACATCGCCAAGGAAGCGCTCAAGCTGTTCACCAAGCAGGGCTTGAAGATCACCACCGGCGTCAAGATCGGCAAGGTCTCGGTCGCCAAGAAGGGTGTCACCGTCGAGTACGAAGACAAGGACGGCGCCAAGAAGCTCGAATGCGACAAGCTGATCGTCTCGGTCGGCCGCATCCCGAACACCGATGGCCTGAACGGCGAGGCCGTCGGCCTGAAGCTTAATGAGCGCGGTCAGGTCGAAGTCAATGGCCACTGCCAGACCAACCTGCCGAACGTCTGGGCGGTCGGTGACGTGGTTCGTGGTCCGATGCTGGCGCACAAGGCTTCCGAAGAAGGCGTCATGGTTGCCGAACTGATCGCCGGTCAGGCCGGTCACTGCAACTTCGACACCATCCCGGGCGTCGTTTACACCCATCCGGAAATCGCCTGGGTCGGCAAGACCGAACAGCAGCTCAAGGCCGAAGGCATTGCCTACAAGCCGGGCAAGGTGCCGTTCATGGCCAGCGGCCGGGCCCTCGGCAACGGCGATGCCAGCGGCTTCGTCAAGGTTCTGGCCTGTGCCAAGACCGACCGTATCCTCGGTGTGCACATCATCGGTAACAGCGCTTCTGAACTGATCGCCGAAGCTGTCGTCACGATGGAATTTGCTGGTGCTTCCGAAGATCTGGCCCGCATCTGTCACGCCCATCCGACGCTGTCGGAAATCGTGCACGAAGCGGCACTGGCCTGCGACAAGCGCTCGCTGCACTTCTAATCGCCACATTCGTTGCGCCAAAGGCGGGTTGCGGTAACGCACCCGCCTTTTTATTTGGCAAAATAGCCAATCATTCCAATAACGAAAATTCCCCGATGCCTCACAGAAAACTGAACGTCGCTGCGCAGGGCATGCTCGACGCCTACAAGAACCTGCTCGACGCCCGCGGCTACATTGCCGATGCGGCGCAATTGACGGCCGCCAGCGCCCTGCAGGCGCTATATACGAATCTGCTGTCGTTCAAGGTCGACCGCAGCAGCACCTTCAAGCGCCTGCTGTCGCCGCCGAAGCCGCCGAAAGGTGTGTATTTCTGGGGTGGCGTCGGACGCGGCAAGAGCTTCCTGATGGACTGCTTCTACGATTCGGTGCCGTACCGGCGCAAGAAGCGCCTGCACTTTCACTCGTTCATGCAGCAGATCCACCGCGATCTGGAGAAATACAAGGGCGAGCCGGACCCGATGCTGAAGCTCGCTGCCGACATCGCCAAGGACGTGCGCCTGCTCTGTTTTGACGAGTTCCACGTGTCCGACATCGCCGACGCGATGATTCTCGGGCGCCTGATGGACGGCCTGTTCAGCAGCGGCGTCATCGTCGTCATGACCTCCAACTACCCGCCGGACATGCTCTATCCGAACGGCCTGCATCGCGAGAGTTTCCTGCCGACCATCGCGCTACTGAAGAAGCACCTCGACGTGTTCGAGGTCGAGGCCGGCATCGATTACCGCTTGCGCGCGCTGGAGCAGGTCGAGATCTATCACCATCCGGCCGACGCGGCCGCCGAGAAGAAGATGCTCGATTATTTCCGCATGGTCGCCGGTGAAGAAGGAAAGAAAGGCGGGCATATCGAAGTGCTCGGCCGGGAGATTCCGACGGTAAGGCGTGGCCATGGCGTCATCTGGTTCGATTTCCGGACGCTGTGCGGTGGTCCGCGTTCGCAGAACGATTACCTGGAAATCTCGCGCGGCTATCACACGGTGCTGCTCTCGCACATTCCGAAAATGACGCAGCACCAGGCGTCCGAGGCCCGGCGCTTCACCTGGCTGGTCGATGTCTTCTATGACAACAAGGTCAAGCTGATCGCCACCGCCGATTGTGCCGCCGACGAGCTGTACACCGAAGGTACCCAGGCCAGTGAATTCAAGCGTACAGTAAGTCGTCTGACCGAGATGAACTCGCGCGAATACCTGGCCTTGCCGCACATCGTCGCCCCCTGAGGAGCCATCCATGAAAACTGCGCTGAAAACCCTGTTGACCGCAATATTCGCGTTCTGGATCGGCCTGGCGACAGCGCAGCAACTGGAAGTCATCGAACTGAAAAGCCGGACCGTGGACGAAGTGCTGCCGGCGCTGCTGCCGCTGGTCGAGCCGGGCGGCACACTGACCGGCATGAACAACCAACTGTTCCTGCGCGCTTCGCCGCGCAATCGCGAGGACATCAAGCGGGCGCTGGCGGCGATCGACAAACCGGCGCGGCGCTTGATCATCCACGTTGCCCATGACCGCCAGCAGCAGGCTGAAAATCGTGGCGCCAACGCCGTCGGCCAGGTCATCTTCGGCGGCAAGCCGCAGGCCAACGTCGAGGCACGTGTCTGGGATACCCGCAGCCAGCGCGGCGAGAATGCAGCGCAGCGTGTGCAGACCGTCGAAGGCGGCCGCGCCTTCATCCAGGTCGGCCGTTCGCTGCCGGTGCCGATGCGCCAGATCGCCGTCGGGCCGGGTGGCGCCATCGTCAATGACAGCATCGTCTATCGCGATATCGGCAGCGGTTTCTACGCCAGTCCGCGGGTCAGCGGCGAGCGGGTGACGCTGGAAATCTCACAGCAGGCAGAACAACTGGAGGGCCGTCGCAACGGCGCGATTGCCTCGCAGCAACTGGCGACCACGGTTAACGGCCGGCTGGGCGAATGGATCGAGCTTGGCGGCACCGGCCAGCAGGCGACCACGCGTCAGGGCGGTTCGTACAGCGTCGGCACCGGGCAGATGCGCGATGCACGCTCGATCTGGCTGATGGTTGAGGAAATTGACTGATTCTTGCGGTCGACCGCAATAAAACAGAAAAAACGGGGGAGATGATGGGCAGGAAAAGCTCGGGAGCGCTTTTGCCGGCGTTCGTTCTCGCCATCGCGGCGGCTGCGCCGGCGAGTGCGCAAACGGTGGATGCGGCAGCGCTCAGCCTTGAGGATCTGCTCGAAGTCACGGTCACCGGCGCAGCCAAGTACGCGCAGAAACAGAGCGAGGTGGCGGCGGCAGCCAGTGTGATCACCCGCGACGAGATCAAGGCTTTCGGCTGGCGCACGCTTGACGAGGCACTGGCCAGCCTGCCCGGCATCCATGCCTCGTACGATCGCCAGTACGGCAGCATCGGCACCCGTGGCATCGGCCTGCCCGGCGATTACCTGACGCGCGTGCTGGTCGCGGTCAACGGCAACCGCATCAACGATGCCTTGTACGACGGCGGGAGCGTCGGCCGGGATTTTCCGGTCGACATCGACCTGGTCGAACGGATCGAATTCATCGGCGGGCCCGGCGGTGCGGTCTATGGGCAGAATGCGATGTTCGGCGTGGTCAACATCATTACCCGCGACGGTGCCAGCCTCGATGGCGGCGAAGCCGCGGTGGCCTGGAAGAATCGCGGCAACCAGCGGGAGGCGCGGATCAGCTGGGGACGCCGGCTGGAGAACGGCGTCGACGCCATGTTCTCGGTTTCCGGCCTGCGTGCCGACGGCCAGACGCTGAACATGGCTTACCCCGGTGCCGGTCCTGGCGGCAGCGATGTTGCCGGGCGCGTTGCCGGTCAGGACAGTGAGCGTGACCGCGAGTTCTTCGCCCGCGTCGCCCGTGGCGCATGGTCGGCCGAGGTCGCCAGTGGCAAGCGGCGCAAGGATGATCCGACGGCTTCGTTCTTCGCCGATGCGCTGGCCGATGGCCAGTACCAGCGCGATGCCTACAGCGTGATGCAGTTGCAGTACCGGCAAAGCTACCTCAACGACCAGCTGGAAGTCCTGGCCCGCGTTTTTTACGGTCGACAGCGTTACGACGGCATTTTTCATTACAGCGGCGTGCCCAACCTGGCCAAGGGGGAAAGCGACTGGCATGGCGGCGAACTGCGCCTGCTGCATACCGGTATTGCCGGGCACAAGCTGTTGTTCGGTGCCGAGTGGCAGCGCAACAGGCGCATCATGCAGAGCAACGACGACCCGACCACCGTCGGCATCGACACGCTGATCCGTGGCGACGGCCGGCGTCAAGGCGTCTATTTCCAGGATGAATGGCAATTTGCCGATGCCTGGACCTCGATCATCGGCATGCGCGCCGACCACAGTGATGTCGGCGGCTCCCAGCTCAGTCCGCGGCTCGGCCTGATCTGGCAGGCAGCGCCGGCAACCACGCTGAAGATGCTGTACGGCCGCGCCCACCGCGAACCCAATGCCTACGAGCGCGACTACGACGATACCGTCTCGCAGCTTGCCAATCCCGGCCTGGACAGCGAGACCGTCGATACCTACGAACTGATCGCCGACCATCGCCTGGGCAACGGCACCAGCCTGCGCGCCTCGCTTTATCGCTGGCGCCTGAACGACATCATCACGCTGAACACCGATGCCGTCAGCGGCCTGACGCAATACCGCTCGGGCGAGCGCATCGACGCCCGGGGCGTCGAACTGTCGGCGGCACGCCACTGGCCATCGGGCATCCGCCTGCGCGGCAGCGTGTCGTTTCAGGATGTTGCCTACCCGGGCGGCAGGGAACTGGAAAACTCCCCACGCTGGCTGGGCCGGCTCAACCTGATCTATCCGCTGCCCTGGCACGGCTTGCGCCTCGGTTACGAATACCGCTTCGAAGGTCGGCGGCGTACGCTGGCTGGCGCAAACCTCGATGCCTACAGCCTTTCTCACCTGAACCTGAGTGCCGAGGGCTGGATTCGCGGTGTCGACCTGTCGCTCGGCGTGCGCAACCTGTTCGACCGGCGCTACCGCCATCCCGGTGCCGACAGCAACTGGCAGGATAGCTTCACCCAGGACGGGCGGGCCGTGCTGCTGAAAATGGATTACCGCTTCTGATGTCGCGCCTGCGCCTTCTGCTCCTCGCGTTATGCTCGTCGCTGCTGGCCACGCCGGTGGCTGGCCAGGGTTTTACCGAGTATCAGCTGAAGGCAGGTGTGCTGTACAACTTCATTGCCTTCACCACCTGGCCGGAAGCGGCTCCTCCTGTGCTCAATGTCTGTATTTATGGTCCCGATCCCTTTGGTCGTGAAATCGATGCGCTGCAAGGCCGCAAGATCGGCAGCGGCAGCCTGGCAATCCGGCGCGCCAGCAGCGTCGATGCGCTGGCAGCCTGCCACGTCGTCTTCATCGGCCAGGCCGCCATCGGCAACCTGCCGCGCGTGCTCGAACACCTGGGTAACCGGCCGGTGCTGACGGTGGCCGATGCGCCCGGCGGTAGTGCGCGCGGCATCGTCCTGAACATGGAAATGGCGGATGGGCGGCTCGGCTTCCGGGCGAATCTGGCCGAGGCACGCAATCGTGGTCTCGGTCTCAGTTCCAAGCTGTTGCGGCTGGCCAGCGAGGTTATCCAGTGAGCCGCGACGAAAATTCAACGATCACACTCGGCAAGCGGCTGGCCGGCATCAACCGGCGCATTCTTGCCGGCGCGCTGGGCATCTTTGCGCTGATCGTCGTCGCCAGCAGTCTGATCCTCGGTGTCTCGGCGCTGCTGCATGCCCATCGCGGGCAGGCTGCGATCCTCGCCGAGAATCTCAGTGCCAGCCTGGTTTTCCGCAATGAGGCAGATGCCACGGCCTTGCTGCGTTCGCTTGAGCATACGCCGGAAGTTCTCGCCACGGTGGTGTATGACGAGGCCGGGATGCCCTTCGCGCAATACCTGACTGCGGCTCAGGCGTTGCCGGCGAAGCTTCCCGTGGTCGGCGAGGGCATCGATTATTTCACCGGCCATGTCGAACTGGTCCAGCCGATTCATCATCAGGGGCAAGCGCTCGGCAGCCTTTATCTGCGTGCCAGCCTTGGGGCGCTGTACTGGCAGATGCTGGTGCAACTGGCGGTCATCTTTTCCGCGGCCTTGCTGGCGTTGCTGCTCGGCCAGCATCTTTCCCGCCGCTTGAGCCGCAGCGCCTTGCGGCCGCTGGCTGAGCTGACGATGCTGACGGAGCAGGTCTCGCACTATGGCGATTTCAGTCTGCGCGCCAGCCCCAGCCGCATCCACGAGCTCGACACGCTGGCCAGGGGGCTGAACGCGATGCTCGACGAGATCCGCAACCGCGACCAGAGCCTGCGCGAACATCGCGATTCGTTGCAGGTGCTGCTCAAGGAGCGGACCGCAGCCATGGAACAGGCGCGGATTGCCAGCAGTGCCAAGACCCGCTTCCTTGCCAACATGAGCCACGAGATCAGGACGCCGCTCAATGCGGTGATCGGTCTGACCGGCCTGTTGCAGCGGACGTCGCTCGACCCGCGACAGCGCGACCGCCTGCGCAAGATCGAGGCGGCCGGCCAGCATCTGCTGACGGTGATCAACGACATCCTCGACCTGTCGAAAATCGAAGCTGGCCGGATGCAGCTGGAGGAAACCGATTTCTCGCTCGACGACGTGCTGGCGCAGGTGCAGACGCTGGTCGCCGAAGCGGCTGCCAGGAAGGATCTGACGGTTGCCGTCGATCGTGGCGACGTACCGCGCTGCTTGCGTGGCGACCCGACCCGGCTGCGCCAGGGACTGCTCAACTTTGCCGGCAACGCAGTCAAATTCACCGAGCGCGGCGGCATTGTCATCCGCACCTCGCTCGAACGTGCCGAAGGCGATGTCCTGCGGGTGCGGTTTTCGGTCGAGGATACCGGGGTCGGCATTCCCGTCGATCGCCAGTCGAAGTTGTTCGAAGCCTTCGAGCAGGGCGATGCTTCGACCACCCGCAGATATGGCGGCACCGGCCTCGGTCTGACCATCACCCGGCGGCTGGCCGAGTTGATGGGCGGCGACATCGGCGTCATCAGCGAACCCGGCAAGGGCAGCGTGTTCTGGTTCTCGGCGGTGTTGCACACGGGCGACCCGGCGGCGCTGGTACGACCCGGCAGCAATGCGCTCGCCGACAACGGCAAGCTGCTGCAGCATTGCGCGGGTGCCCGCCTGCTGCTCGCCGAGGACAACGAAATCAACCGCGAGGTTGCGCTCGACATGCTCGAAGCCGTCGGCCTGAAAACCGATGTTGCGGTCAACGGGCGCCAAGCGGTGGAAATGTTCCGCACAGGAGATTACCAGCTGGTCCTGATGGACATGCAGATGCCGGAAATGGATGGTATCGAGGCGACCCGTGCGATCCGCAGCCTGCCTGCCGGGACTACCGTGCCGATCGTCGCGATGACCGCCAACGCCTTTGACGAGGACCGGAGACACTGCTTCGAAGCCGGCATGAATGCCTTCATCGCCAAGCCTGTGGCACCGGAGATGCTCTATGCGGTGCTCGAACAATGGCTGCCTGCCAGTGACGAGTTACCGGTCATCGTCGAGGAAGCCGTCCCGTTGGCCGCAGAAGTCGACGAGACGCTGGCAGAGCGCTTGCGGACGATTGCCGATCTCGATCTTGCCAAGGGCTTGCTGGTCGCCCGGGAAAAAGCCGATTTCCTGGCGCATCTGCTGATTTCCTTCGCCCGCGTGCATGGCGAAGATGCGGCGGCAATCCGGCGCCTGCTGGCCGAGGGCAACCTGGTTGCGCTGGAGCGTCTGGCGCATGCGCTGAAAGGCTCGTTGGCGACCATCGGTGTCGTCTCGGTCAGCGCACTGGCCGCCGATCTGCAACTGGCGGCGCGTGCCGGCGATGCCGCGGCCTGCGTGGTGCCGGCCGAGCGCTGCGCCGACGGCCTGAGCAACTTCATTTCCGGGGTCCACGCCGCGCTCGATGACTGGGACAACGCCAGTACCTGACCCCGGAAAAGACAAACCCGGCACGAAGCCGGGTTTGTCGTTCTTGCGCCGTGCCTGATCAGGCGGCGTTGAGCGCCTGATCCAGATCGGCGATCAGGTCGTCGATATGCTCGATGCCGACCGACAGGCGGATCATGTCTTCGGAGACGCCGGCCTTGGCCAGTTCTTCCGGCGACAGCTGGCGGTGCGTCGTCGACGCCGGGTGGCAGGCGAGCGTCTTGCAGTCGCCGATGTTGACCAGGCGGGTCACCAGCTTCAGTGCATCCTGGAACTTGCCGCCGCCTTCGCGACCACCCTTGACCCCGAAGTTGAGGATGCCGGAAGCACGACCACCCATGTACTTCTGCACCAGTGCATGGTCCTTGTGCTCGGGCAGGCCGGCGTAGTTGACCCAGCTGCATTTCGGATGGTTCTGCAGGAACTGGGCGATCTTCAGCGAGTTCTCGCAGATCCGGTCCATGCGCAGCGCCAGCGTTTCAATGCCCTGCAGGATCAGGAAGGCATTGAACGGGCTGATCGCGGCACCCATGTTGCGTAGCGGCACGACGCGGGCGCGGCCGATGTAGGCAGCGGCGCCGAGCGCTTCGGTGTAGACGACGCCGTGGTAGGAGACGTCCGGCTCGTTGAGGCGCTTGAACTTCTGCTTGTGTTCGGCCCACGGGAACTTGCCGCTATCGACGATGATGCCGCCGATGGAATTGCCGTGGCCGCCGAGATACTTGGTCAGCGCATGGACGACAATGTCGGCACCGTGTTCGAACGGGCGGCACAGGTAGGGCGAGGGCACGGTGTTGTCGACGATCACCGGCACGCCGTGCTTGTGGGCGACTTCGGCGAGCTTCTCGAAATCGGTGACATTGCCCAGAGGATTGCCGACCGACTCGCAGAAAACGGCTTTGGTCTTGGCGTCGATCAGCTTCTCGAAGGCTTCCGGATCGCGGTAATCGGCGAAGCGGACTTCGATGCCGTATTGCGGCAGCGTGTGCGCGAACAGATTGTAGGTGCCGCCGTACAGCGTGGACGACGTGACGATGTTGTCGCCGGCTTCGGCGATGGTCTGGATCGAGGCGGTGATCGCCGCCATGCCGGAGGCCATGGCCAGCGCGGCGATGCCGCCTTCCATTTCGGCAACGCGCTTTTCCAGCACGTCCTGGGTCGGATTCATGATCCGTGTGTAGATGTTGCCGGCGACCTTGAGGTCGAACAGGTCGGCGCCGTGCTGGGTGCTGTCGAAAGCGTAGGACGTTGTCTGGTAGATCGGCACGGCGACTGCCTTGGTCGTCGGGTCCGGGCTGTAGCCGCCGTGTACGGCGATGGTTTCGATCTTCATGCGCGTGTCTCTCTTGGTTTTGTGGTGAAAGGAAAAAGTCTACAGGAGGCCGGCCAGATTAACCATGGCTTGTGGATTGCGCCAATAACATCGGCAGCTAAGCTTATTCACGTGCGGTCGTCGAAAGCATCGTCTTCTTGCGGTCGACCGTGCGTTTTGAGCAAAAACCGGCCAGGATCGACGGCGTCAACGAGGTCGCTTTCCAGCGGCAGCGGTTCGCCTTCGAGGCGGCTGAGCAGCAGGTCGGCCATCAGTGCTGACCAGACGATGCCGCGCGCGCCGAAGCCCTGCACGCACCACAGGCCGGGCAGGCGGGGCAGGGCCGGCAGGCGCGCGTTGGCCGGTGCGCTGGCCGGGTCGGGCATGGGGCCGACGATGGGCAGGCGGTCGGGCGACATCGGGCGAAAGCCGGTGCGGCCGGTCAGCGTCGCCGGATCGATGGGCTCGGCGTAGCCGGGCAGACACAGTTGCAGGCGGGCGAGGTTTTCGCGGTGGTCGTCGATGCGTACTGCCGGGTCGGGGTCGGCGTATTGCAAGGTGGCGCCGGTCAGGCTCAGGCCGTCGATGGCCGGCATCGCGTAACCATGGCGGCAGACGACGTGCGCCAGCGCTGGCGCGGCCTCGGCCGGCAGGTGGCTGACCTGGCCTCTGGCGCTCTTTTGCGGTAGCCAGGTGAACTGGGCGAAGTCGGTGGCGGCGGCGCCGCTGGCCATGATGACGATGGGCGCGCTGGCGATTTCCTTGCCGTCGCCGTCAAGCAGACGCCAGCCGGTTTCTGTCCGTTCCAGCCGGTCGACCGCAACATTGAAGCGCTGGACGATGCGTTCCGGCCAGGCGGCGAGGGCCGCGCTGCACACCGACGCCGGATTGACCCAGCCGCCGCCGGGGAACCACCAGCCGCCGGTTTCCACCGGCAGGCCGAGCATCCGGCCAGCGCTTTCGCGGTCGACGAACTGCATCAGTTCGGGGGGCATCTGCAGGCGTTCGATGGTCCGTTGCTGGGTCGCCTCATGCAGCACTTCGCGGCCGAGATGGAGCACGCCGCAGTCCGACCAGCGGGCGTCCGGCAGGCTTTGCAGCAGTGCGCGGGTGGCCAGGTAGCCGGCGCGGGTCAGCCGCGACAGGCGGCTGTCGTCGGCGCTGGGCAGCGGCCGCAGCACCCCGGCGAGATTGCACGAGGCGCCGGTGGCCGGCGTGGCGGCGCGTTCGATGATCTCGACCTGCCAGCCGGCGCCGGCCAGCGCGCTGGCAGCGGTAGCACCGGCAACGCCGGCGCCGATGACGATGGCCCGGCGTTCGGCCGGTGGCTGGTGGCGGTCGGGCCGGCGCGAGCGCAGGCGGCCGGTCAGCATCTGCCGCTTGTTGCCGAAGCCGGGACGTTTCGACGTCTCGAATTCGGCGGCTTCGAGCGCTCTGCGCAGATGGCCGGCGACCGTCCAGGTCGCCAGCGTTGCGCCCGGTGCGGCGAGGCGCGACAGCGAGCGGCACAGCGCCGGCGTCCATAGTTCGGGATTTTTCGCCGGCGAGAAACCGTCGAGGAAAAAGGCATCGACCGAGGCGTTGACCGCACGCAATTGCGTTGCCGCGTCACCGAACACCAGCGTCAGGATGACCCGGCGGTCGTCGAGGAAAAGGCGATGCACGCCCGGCGACAGCACCGGCCAGGCCGCCTGCAGTTGCCCGGCAAGCTCGGCGAATTCCGGCCAGGCGCGCTGGGCGATGGCCAGGTCGGCGGCGGTGAACGGGTGTTTCTCGACCGAGACGAAATGCAGCCGCCGGCAGCGTTGCGGATCGTCACGCCAGGCCTGCCAGGTGGTGAGGAAGTTGAGGCCCAGTCCAAAGCCGGTTTCGAGGACGACGAAGCGGTCCTTGCCCTGCCAGCGCTCGGGTAGGTCGTTGCCGCCGAGGAAGACGTGGCGCGTCTGCGCAGGTCCACCATGGGCCGAATGGTAGAGGTCGTCGTAGTCGCTGGCGTAGGGCGTCCGGCCGTCGTCGGCGAGTTCCAGGCGGGCGGGGCGCAGTACTTCCACTAGTGGAGCAGGCCGGGTTTCTTGTCGTCGGCCGGCATTGCCGGCGCTTCGGCAGCGGCGGTCGGCGCGTAGTCGAGTGCCAGCGCCCAGCCGGCCTGGTCGGCCGATTTGCGCAGCATCGCGCACAGCGCCTGCATCAGTTCGCCGTTGAGGTTGAGCGTGAAGCTGCGCTCGCGACCCTCACGGAAGATCAGCCGGGCGACGCCATCGCCGGCCGCAGTCAGCGTTGCCTCGCTGGCGAGCAGCGGCGTTGCGCCGAGCGGAAACAGCGGGTTGTCTTCCTTGAACGGCTGCTCGAAGCTCGACGACGGCGCCGCCGCAGCCGGCTTCTCGGCCGGCGCCTGCGGCCGCGCCGCGAGATGCCCGGAAAGCATGGTGACCAGATGCGGCCACAGTTCGCGCAGATAGCGCCGGGTGATCCACACCCGAAATTCCTCGTTGGCCTGCGTCGAGACGCGCAGGGTCAGCCTATCCTGAACGGCGTCGCAAGCAACCTGGAGTTGGCGGATCTGCATCAGTCAGCCTTTTTGCAATTGTGACCAATGCATCCGAGGCATGAGCGAGCGCAGGCGAGACAAGGCGCAACCGGCCGCCGCATAGCAGCGCTATGCAAGGCCGGATGCAACGCCGTATCGCCAAGCGCAGCCATGCCTTATTCGGGGCGCATGGAGGGGAACAGGATGACATCGCGGATGGCTGGGCTGTCGGTCAGCAGCATGATCAACCGATCAATGCCGATGCCGCAACCACCGGTCGGCGGCAGGCCGTATTCCAGCGCCCGGATGAAGTCGGCGTCGTAATACATCGCCTCTTCGTCGCCGGCATCCTTGGCTTTCATCTGTTCCTGGAAGCGGGCGGCCTGGTCTTCGGCATCGTTCAGCTCGGAAAAACCGTTGGCGATTTCGCGACCGACGATGAACAGCTCGAAGCGTTCGGTGATTTCTGGATTGCTGTCGGAGGCACGGGCCAGCGGCGAGACTTCGACCGGGTAGTCGATGATGAAGGTCGGTTCCCAGCACTGGGCTTCGGCGCAGGCTTCGAACAGCTGCAGTTGCAGGCTGCCGAGGCCGCCCGGCTTGACCTTCTCGCCGAAGGCGACGATCTTGGCCTTGAGGAATTCGGCGTCGGCGAGTTGTGCGTCGGTGAACGACGGTTGCTCGCGCTGGATCGCCTGGGTGATGGTCAGGCGGTGGAAGGGCTTGGACAGGTCAAGCTCGCGCCCCTGGTACTGGAACACTTCCTTGCCCAGCGCCTCGCGCGCGGCGTGGCGGATCAGGCCTTCGGTGAAGTCCATCAGCGTGTGGTAGTTCGCATACGCCTCATAGAACTCCATCATCGTGAATTCGGGATTGTGGCGCGGGCTCAAACCTTCGTTGCGGAAGTTGCGGTTAACTTCGAAGACCTTCTCGAAACCGCCGACGACCAGGCGCTTCAGGTACAGCTCCGGCGCGATGCGGAGGAACTGCTGCATGTCGAGCGCGTTGTGGTGGGTGATGAAAGGCTTGGCTGCGGCGCCGCCGGGGATGGGGTGCATCATCGGCGTTTCGACTTCCATGAAGCCGTGGCCGCACATGTAGTTGCGGATCGACTGGACGATCGCCGAACGGGCGCGGAAGGTGAAACGCGTTTCCTCGTTCATGATCAGGTCGACGTAGCGCTGGCGGTACTTCATTTCCTGGTCGGCCAGGCCGTGGAACTTGTCCGGCAGCGGGCGCAGCGATTTGGTCAGCAGGCGGATTTCGGCAGCCTGGATCGACAGTTCGCCGGTCTTGGTCTTCATCAGCGTGCCGACGACACCGAGGATGTCGCCGAGGTCCCAGCCCTTGAAGGCGGTGTAGCTTTCCTCGCCGACCTTGTCGCGGGCGACGTAGATCTGGATGCGACCGGAGACGTCCTGCAGCGTGGCGAACGAAGCCTTGCCCATGACCCGTTTCAGCATCATGCGGCCGCCGACCTTGACCTCGACCGGCAGGCCTTCGAGTTCTTCCGCCGATTTCTCGCCGTAACCCTCGTGCAGTTTCTGCGCCGTGTTCTCGCGCTGGAAATCGTTCGGGAAGGCGGCACCGCTCTTGCGCCACTCGGCCAGTTTGGCGCGACGCTCGGCGATGAGCTGGTTTTCGTCTTGTTGCTGTTCGGCGTTGGCCATCGGGGAATCCTTGGGGAAATCTGGGTTTGGTGCGGTCGACCGCGGAAAAGTCGAATTTTCGCCGATTCAGCTGGGAGGAACAAGGGAATGGCAGCAATTCTTCCCCTGGTGCCATAATCCGGCCCCATGGAAATCCTCATCGACATCATCCTCAAGGCCGGCCGCTCCGCGGTCGAGCTTTCCCTTTTCGTGCTGTTGCCGGTGATGGTGGTCATGCTGTCGCTGATGCGCCTGCTTGAAGCGCGTGGCGTGCTTGATCGCGTTGTCGCCGTTGTCGCACCGGTGCTGCGTCCGGTCGGGCTGACCGGGTTGGGGGTGTTTGCGGCGCTGCAGATCAATTTCGTCAGTTTCGCTGCGCCGATGGCGACGCTGGCGATGATGGAACAGCGCGGCGCTTCCGATCGCCACATTGCCGCGACGCTGGCGATGGTCTTTGCCATGTCGCAGGCCAACGCCGCGCTGCCGATGATGACCATGGGCCTCGATCTGGTGCTGACGCTGGGCTGGTCGCTGATCGGCGGGCTGATCGCTGCGGCGGCGACCTATTACCTGTTCGGTCGTTCGCTGTCGGCGGCCGAGGCGCAACTCGACGAAAGCCTGAAACACCCGGTGGCGGAGAACGCCAAGGGCGTGCTCGACGTGATCAACCGGGCCGGCGCCGAGGCGTTCAAGCTGGCGGTCGGGGCAATTCCGATGCTGGTGCTGTCGTTGGTCGTCGTCACCGCCTTGCGGGTTTTTGGCGCGATTGACGCGTTGACCGCAATCCTGGCGCCGCTGCTCGATGCGCTGTCGATCGACAAGGCCTTGATCCTGCCGACGCTGACCAAGTATCTGGCCGGCGGCACGGCGATGATGGGGGTCATGGACGAGATGCGTCGGGCCGGGCAGATCAGTGTCGAACTGCTCAACGCCAGCGCCGGTTTCCTGATTTCACCCTTCGACCTGCCGGGTGTTGCCGTGCTGATTTCCGCCGGTCCGCGCATCGCCGCCGTATGGAAGCCGGCGGCGCTCGGTGCCTGCATCGGCATCGCTGTGCGCACCGTCGGCCATATTCTCGGCGCCTGAGCCGGCTTCAGGCTGAGTAGAAAACCGCCAGCCAGACGGTTGGCGCATCCGCCAGCGTCCAGTCGACGCGGTGGCGGCGGTGCGGGGCGATGTCGAGGTGATCGCCGGCCTTGAGGTGGCGGGCTTCGGTTTCGTCGGCAAAGCGCAATTTGGCTTCGCCCTGCAGCACGACCACCCATTCACCGTCGGCCTGGTCGTACCAGAAACCTGCCGGGCTGGCCTGGCCGGTCGATACGATGCGTTCGATCTTCAGGCCCGGGCGCTGCAAAATTGCCCGGAATTGCTCGTCGACCGCAACAGCCGACGGCAATCCGGCAAACAGGTTGTCGCTCACACGCCCTGTTTCAGGCTGGCCTGGATGAAGTCATCGAGGTCGCCGTCGAGTACGGCCTGGGTGTTGCCGGTCTCGAAGTTGGTGCGCAGATCCTTGATCCGGCTCTGGTCAAGGACGTAGGAGCGGATCTGGTGGCCCCAGCCGATGTCGGACTTGGCATCTTCCAGCTTCTGCTGTTCGGCCTGCTGCTTGCGCAGTTCGAACTCGTAGATGCGGGCGCGCAGCATCTGCCAGGCTTCGTCGCGGTTGCGGTGCTGCGAGCGGTCGTTCTGGCACTGCACGACAATGCCGGTCGGGACGTGCGTCAGACGCACCGCCGAGTCGGTCTTGTTGATGTGCTGACCGCCGGCGCCGGAGGCGCGGTAGGTGTCGGTACGGACGTCGGCCGGGTTGATCGCGATCTCGATCGAGTCATCGACTTCCGGGAACACGAACACCGACGTGAAGCTGGTGTGGCGCCGCGCATTCGAGTCGAACGGCGATTTGCGGACCAGGCGGTGGATGCCGGTTTCGGTACGCAGCGTGCCGTAGGCATGGTCGCCGGTGAACTTGACGGTGGCGCTCTTGATGCCGGCGACGTCACCTTCGGACTCTTCCATGACCTCGACGGTGAAACCCTTCTTTTCGCCGAATTTCAGGTACATGCGCAGCAGCATCGACGCCCAGTCCTGGGCTTCGGTACCGCCGGCGCCGGCCTGAATTTCCAGGAAGCAGGGCATCGGGTCGGACGGGTTGTTGAACATCCGGCGGAATTCGAGCGTGCCGACCTTTTTCTCGATATCGGCATTGTCGGCCTCGACCGACAGCAGCGTATCGTCGTCGCCTTCTTCCTTGCCCATGGCAAAGAGTTCGCGGCCGTCCTTGATCGCGCCGTCCACATCTTCGAGGACGAGCACGATGTCTTCCAGTGCCTTCTTTTCCCGGCCCAGTTCCTGGGCGCGTTTCGGATCGTCCCAGATCTTGGGATCTTCCATCTCCTGGTTGAGGAGGGTCAGGCGTTCGCGCTTGTGATCGTAGTCAAAGATACCTCCGAAGCTCGTCGGCGCGCTGCGCCAGATCGTCGAGCTTGTTGGAGATGCTGTTGAGCTGTTCTGCTTCCATGAGACAAATTCCAGTGCATTGCAAAGGGGCAATTATAGCTGCCGGGCGCCCGGATGCCGACTGGATTGTGCGCCGGCAGGGATGGCACCACTCGGGTGCATGGCATGGCAGCAGACTAGCGGTCTACGCCCCGATTTTGGGATTTTTGCTGTATCAGTGGATCATGTTTTTATTTATGTTGTTGATTTCAATGATGATGATTTTGGCGTGACGGATGGCAAGGCTTTTGCATATTGCACTGCACAACAGTCAATCAATGACGAGGGCCCCATGACAGAGAGTGATGTACTTGTTTCGCGACCTTTGCTGGTCAATCTGCGCAGTCCGCAGCTTGCCTGCTGGCTGCTGGCGGTGACCGCCGGCGCCGCCATCGCGCTCGGCTTTGCCGGCGGCTGGCCGGGTTATCTGGGCTGGCTTGGTGGCGGACTGCTGCTGGTTTCGGCGTGGCTGTCGCTGCGTCTCGTGCGCGGGCTGGAACAGGGCCTGGCGCAGATTGACCGCTTTGCGCAGGCGCTGGCGGGCGGCAAGCTGGTGGCGCGTCTTGATGGACGGGACTGCGGCGTACTGGCACCGCTGGCCGAACGCCTGAACGGCATGGCCCGCTCGCTGGCCGGGCTGTTCCTGGTCTTTGCCCGGATGTCGCAGGAGATTTCCAGTGTCGCCAGCGAGAGCAAGCAGAACGCCAGCGGTGGTGATGCCGGCGTGCGCCGGCAGCGCGACATCACCTGTTCGTCAGCCGCGACGCTGGAGCAATTGACCGTCAGCTTGGGCGTTACCAGCGACAGCGCGCAGGGCGCCGCCGGCGTCGCCGAAACGTCGCGGCAGATGGCGCTGGCCGGCGCCGGCCGGGTCAGCAGCCTGTCCGAGAGCCTGACCGGTCTGGCGGCGACGGTGGCCCGTACGGCGGCCGGTGCGGCGCGTCTGGGCGAGCGATCGCGCGAGATCGACACCATCGTCGGGCTGATTTCCGATATTGCCTCCCAGACCAACCTGCTGGCACTCAATGCCGCCATCGAAGCAGCGCGCGCCGGCGAGCAGGGGCGCGGCTTTGCCGTGGTCGCCGACGAGGTGCGCAAGCTGGCCGAACGGACCAGCGTTGCCACCCGTGATATCGGCGAGCGCATCGAAGGCGTCAGGCACGAGGTTGACGGGATGATCGCCGCGATGGCGCAGACCCGCGAGGAAGCGGCGCTCAGCCTCGCCGATGCCGGCCAGGCGGTTGGCGAATTGCGCCTGGTCGAGGAAAACGCCCAGCGCACGCTGGAACTGATCCGCGACATTGCCGACGCCAGCCGCGAGCAGAGCGAGGCCGGGCAGAACATCGCCCGCGATATCGAGCAGGTGGCGCAACTGGCCGATGCCAACGAGCACCTGGTCAGCGAGAACAGCGAGCTGTCGCGTTACCTGAGCGAACTGGCCGGGCAACTGAACGGCACCCTGAACCAATACCAATATGAGTGAGGCAGCCATGGACTGGATCATTTATTCAATACTGGGCGCTGCAGTGCTGATCGCCGTGGTGCTGCTGGTGCAGCAGCAGCGGTCGCAGCGGCTGGATGCCGGCCGGTCGCTGAAAATCAATCTGGCGGCCTGCCGGACCTTGCTGGCGCTGACCGCGCACTTCCAGCAGCATCGCGGCATGAGCTCGGCCTGGCTGGCCGGCGACAAGGGTTTTGGCAGCAAGCTGGAGAGCAAGGCACGGGAAATCGAAACCCTGTTCCAGGCGCTGCGCCCGGTCGCCGTCAGTGAATGCAGCAAGCCGCATCCCTGCCTGACGGCCAACGATCTGGCGCTGTTCCGGCATCGCTGGGGCGGTTTGCGCGATCGCCTGGGGCAATTGTCGGTCGAACAGAGCATTGCCGAACACAGCCAGTTGATCGAACAGTTGCTGCGCTGGCTGGCGGCGCTTGGCGAAGCGCGCATCGAGCCGCTGCTTGCCGCTCGCGGCGAACGCGCGCTGGTGCGCAATTACGCCACCCGCCTGCCGGCGCTGACCGAGTGCCTGGGCCAGGCCCGCGCCGTCGGCCTGAGCGTGGCGACGCGCCGCGCCTGTTCGCCGGTGGCCAGGGTTCGCCTGATGTTCCTGATCGCCCGCGCCGAGGCCATCCTCAAGCAGGCCGGCGAAGGCGGGGCTGCGAACGGCCAGGCCGAGCGTGCCGTGCAGCACATGGCGCAACTGGTGCGCAACCGGATGCTGGGCGCTTCCGGGGTGGCGGTCGGTGCCCAGGAGTATTTCGACGATGCCACGCGTGCGGTCGACGCCGTTTTTGCCTGGATTTCCGACAATGGCCGGCAGTTGGCTGGAACTGACATCAGTGGTTCGACGGGGGCTGCGGTCGGGTATGCACTTTCCTGAAAGTCATGCACTGACGTGGTGCGTTGATCTGCGGAAAACGACGTTTTTTTGCGGTCGACCGTAAAAAAATGTAAAAACTGGCAGTTTTCAAGCAGGCAAGATTTTTGCTCTGAATCAAAAGTACTGACTCAATGTATCCGCATCGTGAACGATATTGCACCACCCCTCGGTTTTCTCCCTGTATTGCGCAAGCGTCGTGATTCGGCCTGGAACGGCATCGACAGCGACCGCGTGCTGCAGGTGCTCGTGCATAACCTGGACGGGATGGTTTTTCGTTGTGCCATCGACGATCAGTGGACGATGCATTTCGTCAGCGACGGCAGCCGCGAGCTGACCGGTTACTGTCCGGACGAACTGGAATACAACAAGGTCACCTCGCTGGAAGTGATCACCCATCCGGAAGACCGGGCGCAGGTGCGGCGGGCGATTTCCATCGCGATGGCCGGCAGCGGCCGCTATCGCGTGCAGTACCGGATCGTGCATCGGCGCGGTGAGGTCAAGTGGGTGCTCGAGCGCGGTGCCGTGGTGCTCGACGAGCAGGGCCGGCGCGTGCTCGAAGGCTTCATCGAGGATGTCACCGAACAGGTGTTGAGCCAGCGTCAGCTGGCCGACGCCGAATTGCGGTATCGCAGCATTTTCGAGGATTCGGTCGTCGGCATGTTCCAGACCTCGATCGACGGTCATTACCTTGCCGCCAACCGGGCGCTGGCCGAGCTCTACGGCTACGAAAACCCGGCGGCACTGATCGCCGGACTGTCCGACATCGCGATCAGCCTCTACGTCGCCCAGGGTCGGCGCGAAGAATTCAAGACGCTGATGCGCGAACACGGCCGCGTCACCGATTTCGAATCCGAGGTGTACCGTCGCGACGGCAGCAGCATCTGGATTTCCGAACACGCCCACGTCGTCTACAGCCCGCAAGGCGAGCCGCTGTACTACGAAGGCACCGTCGAGGATGTGACGGCGCAGCACAATTATCGCCAGCAACTGGAATACCAGGCGACGCACGATCCGCTGACCGGCCTGCCCAACCGCAACCTGCTGCAGGACCGCTTGCAGCAGGTGCTGCGCCTGGCACAGCGGCGGGCGACCAAGGGCTCGCTGGCTTTCGTCGATCTCGACAACTTCAAGTTCGTCAACGACAGCCTCGGTCATGGCGCCGGCGACAAGCTGCTGGTCGAAGTCGCCCGCCGGCTGAAATCCTGCCTGCGCGATTCGGACACCGTCGCCCGCTACGGCGGCGACGAATTCGTGCTCATTCTTGGTGATTACGGCGGGCTGAGCGACACGCTGCACATCCTGCATCGTGTCCAGGATGCCGTCAGCGCGCCGATCATGCTCGAAGGCCAGGAAGTGCGCGTCAATTGCAGCCTTGGCGTCAGCCTCTTTCCCGACGACGGCGTCGACCTCGAAGTCCTGCTGCGTCATTCGGACGCGGCGATGCATCACGCCAAGAAGCTGGGCAAGGGCCAGTTCCAGTTCTACACCGAATCGCTCAACGTCGAAGCCCGCGACCGGCTGGCTCTCGATTCCGCACTGCGCCGGGCGGTCGAGCAGGATGAACTGTATGTCGTCTACCAGCCCAAGGTCGATGCCAACGGCCGGCCTTTCGGCTTCGAGGCCCTGGTGCGCTGGGACAGCGCCGAGTTCGGCAGCGTTTCGCCGGTGCGCTTCATTCCGCTGGCCGAAGAAAACGGCCTGATCGGCCAGGTCACCTGGTTCGTGCTGCGCGAAGCCTGCCACCAGGCCGCCGCCTGGCGTGCCGCCGGCAATCCGAAACTGCGCGTCGCCGTCAACATCTCGCCCAGCCTGTTCCGCGAAAAGGATCTCGCCGCACTGGTCATGTCGGTGCTGGAGGAAGCCGGCCTGCCGCCGGAAAACCTCGAACTGGAAATCACCGAAGGCATGCTGATGGGCGACGTCCAGCGGGCGCTGGCGGTGCTCGATGAACTGAAGGCGATGGGTGTCTATATTGCGGTCGACGACTTCGGTACCGGCTATTCCTCGCTCGCCTACCTGAAGCGTTTCCCCATCGACATCCTCAAGGTCGACCGCTCCTTCGTCATCGAATGCGATTGCGGCAACGAAGGCCTGGCCATCACCCGCGCCGTCGTCTCGCTGGCACACAGCCTGAACCTGCGCGTCGTCGCCGAAGGCGTCGAGAAGCAGACCCAGCTGGCCGTGCTCAACGCCCTCGGCTGCCACGAATTCCAGGGCTACCTGTTTGCCAAGCCGATGCCGGCCGCAGCGCTTGAGGCATATCTCGCGAATCCGACGATTGCCGGATGAACAGCCTCAATGCAATATCGCCGTCATTACGGGCGCAGTGCCGGATTGCCGCGCTGCGCTCACAATGACGGGCAGGGTGTGGTTCAGGAAAAGCGGTTCGGTTCCTTGCTTTCCTGCGCGGCGAAGAACAGCACGATGATCCAGCCGACGAGGGGGAGCAGCCACAGCAGCAGGAACCAGCCGCTGCGGTCGGTGTCGTGCAGTCGGCGGGCGCCGACGGCGAGCGAGGGCAAGAGTACCGCCAGCGAAAACACGCCGGAAGCGGTCTCGCTGATCATGCCGAGGATGACCGAGGCGAGAAAGGTGAACAACGCGAACCACCAGTATTCCGAGCGTGTGGCTCGGCCGTCGAAGGTCGCGTACTTGCTGAAGCAGGTGCTGATGGATTCACCGAATGTCATGCTTGCTCCCCGGGTGGCAGTTGGTTGTCATGGCCTGAAGTATGCCATGCGCGATGGTGTGCCAGATGAAAAAGCCCGGTTTTTTGCGGTCGACCGCAAGAACCGGGCTTTTTTTGGAATGCGGCGGGTTTATTCCAGATGTTCGATCATCAACTGCGGATTTTCGACGCCCATGTATTCGTTGATCGACAACCGGTAAGCGGCGCGGGTGCTGTGTCCGGGCTGGGTGGAGAAGTTGAACTGGATTGCCTCGATCCGGCTGTTGCCCTTGCGCAGGCGCAGTTTCAGGTGCTTTTCCTTGAGTACGCGTTGCTGTTCGACTTCGAACTCGTCGCAGAACAGCGGCGCCGGGAAGCCCTGGCCCCAGATTTCGTTTTCCAGCAGCTTGGCGGTTTCCAGGCTGATGTAGCCGCCTTCGAGCGGGCCGTCGGTTTCCAGCGTGCGGGTGAGGTCGGCCGGGGCGAGGAGTTCGCCGGCGACTTCGGCGAACATGGCCTGGAAGCGTTCGAAATCGCCGGCTTTCAGCGTTACGCCGGCAGCCATCGCGTGGCCGCCGAAGCGGACGAGCAGGCCGGGGGCGCGCTTGGCGACGAGGTCGAGCGCGTCGCGCAGATGCAGGCCGGGAATCGAGCGGCCGGAGCCCTTGACGATGTCGCCCTCGCTTTGGGCGAAGGCAAATACCGGCCGGTGCAGCTTGTCCTTGATGCGCGAGGCGAGGATGCCGACGACGCCTTCGTGCCAGCCAGGGTCGAAGAGGGCGACGCCGGGGGCGGCGGCTTCAATATCCATCGTTTCCAGCAGCGCCAGCGCCTGTTCCTGCATGCCGGATTCGATTTCGCGGCGTTCGCGGTTGAGGTTGTCCAGTTCCTGGGCGATGTTGAGCGCCCTTGCCGGGTCGTCGGTGAGCAGGCATTCGACGCCCAGACGCATGTCGGCGAGGCGGCCGGCGGCGTTCAGGCGCGGCCCGATCAAAAAGCCGAGGTCGAAGGCGGTGGCCTTGCGCGCATCGCGCCCGGCGGCCTTGAACAGCGCTGCGATGCCCGGCTGCAGGCGGCCGGCGCGCATGCGCTTCAAGCCCTGGCTGACCAGGATGCGGTTGTTGCGGTCGAGCTTGACGACGTCGGCGACGGTGCCGAGCGCCACCAGATCGAGCAGGTCGGCGAAATTGGGTTCCGGGCGGTCAGCGAAAAAGCCGCGCTCGCGCAGTTCGGCGCGCAGCGCCAGCATCACGTAGAACATCACGCCGACGCCGGCGATGCACTTCGACGGGAAGTCGCAGCCGGGCTGGTTGGGATTGACGATGCAGTCGGCGTCCGGCAGCGTCTCTGCCGGCAGGTGATGGTCGGTGATCAGCGTGGCGATGCCGTGCTGCTGCGCGCGGGCGACGCCTTCGAGGCTGGCGATGCCGTTGTCGACAGTGATGATCAGGTCCGGCGATTGCTGCGCAGCGACATCGACGATCTCCGGCGACAGCCCGTAGCCAAGCTTGAAGCGGTCGGGCAGCAGGAAATCGACGTCGGCGCCGAGCGCCTTCAGCGCGCGCATGCCGACGGCGGTGGCGGTGGCGCCGTCGCAGTCGTAGTCGCCGATGATCAGCATTTTTGCCTCGGCCTCGATGGCGTCGGCGAGCAGGCTGGCGGCCTCGCTGGCGTGAGTCAGTGCGGTTGGCGGCAGCAGCGATTTCAGCTCGTAGTCGAGCTCGGCCTTGTCGGTGACGCCGCGCGCGGCGTAGAGCCGGGCGAGCAGGGGATGCAGGCCCTGTTGTTCGAGTTGCCAGACGGTACGCTGGGGCGCGCTGCGGGTGACGATGCGGGTCAAGACGGTTTTCCTTCCGGCGCTGTGGCGGCCAGCGCGTTGGCAATGACGGCCGGCGAGCGGCCTTTCTTCCAGAACTTCCAGCGCTCGCCACCGCTGATCGTCCATTGCAGCCGGCCGTAGATGGTCGGGGCGACGATGTCGAGGTTTTTCACGGTTTTACCCAGTTGACCGCGCAAGGGAGCGAACCAGTGGTTTTCCAGGTCGGCAAACGTCTGCCGCCAGTTTTCCGGGTTTTCGTAGAGGATGGTCGGCAGCAGCTGGTCGAGCACCACCAGCGGCGTCTGCGCGCGGCTGTCGAGCACGTCGGCCAGGCTTGCCGGCCGGGGCTGCACGGCAATGCCGGCGGCGCGGCCGAGGCCGATGGCCAGCGGGTCGTCGGCGAACAGCGCATCAACTGCGCCCGCCGGCTGCCCGGAATTCCCGGCCCCCCACAGCCACAGGCTGTTGATCGCCGGCTTGCCGGCACTGGCCCGCGCCGCGTTGACCGGGTGTAAATGCAGGAACATCTGCACCTCGTTCAGCCAGCGATGCAGCGGCGAAGTCTTGTCCTGCAGTTCGCTATCCATGCGCCGCCCGGCGACGGCAGAAAGTGGCTCGGCGATATGGTCGACCGCAGTATTCAGGCGCAAATACCAGCGCCGCGCCGTCGCCGCGTGGAACACGCCGATGTCGGCAAACTCCGCATTCAGCGCCGCCACCAGCAACTGCGCTTCGCCGTCGTCAATGTCAAAGGCGCCGGCGTCAGCCAGCACGATGCGCTCGTGGTGAAAGCGCAGATGCACCGGATCGGCGCACAGCCAGTGCCCGTCTTCAGCGACCGCGCCAGTCTCGCCCAGCCGCCGGAAAACCGCCGGGCCGCCAGTCGGCAGACCGAACAGGTCGAGCAGCGATTTTTCGAAGGAAACGGGCGTCGACCGCAAGAATGTCGCATGCCCGTCCAGCCACTCGAAACCCGGTGCCGGCAGCTTGTTCAGCGTCAACTGGTCGCCCGGTTCGGGCCAGATCAATTCAGGAACAAGCAGGGTCAGGCGCACGGTGCAGCACTCATCTGGGGAAGGCGCGAGTTTATCACCGCAGCGCGGATGGGGCGGCGGTGGGTGTTGGCGAAGGGGGTATCCTTAGGGATCGTGCTGCAGGCAAAAAATACTCAATGTCTGCTTCAATTCGAACGAACGCAAATTCCCTTCATCCACTGACTGTCTCGTTAGACTCACTGTAATGACGGAAGGCATCACGAACGGTATGAATCAGTTCGGCATCCTCCCAGGGTTTGGTGAGGAGCTTGTAGATTTCACCGCGGTTGATGGCTTCAGTCAGGCTATCCAGTGCCGTATAGCCAGAAAGAACCATGCGCACTGTTTTGGGATGCATGACGCGGGCGCGGGCAAGTAGTTCCGTTCCGCTCATGCCTGGCATGCGCTGGTCGATGATGATGACTCCGACCTGATGTTCGGCCAATAGGGCTAACGCCTCTTCGCAATTGCTTGCTGTCAGGATTCGGTAGTTTTCGCGTCGCAAGAGCCGGGAGAGCGAGCTAAGTACGTGGGGCTCGTCATCTACCAGTAACAGGGTGGACATGGCCTCATTGTCGGCGGGTATTCTTGCCGGTACAAAAGATGACAGAAATCGGGTCATTTCTTCAGCCGGGATGGGGCGGCTGATCAGATAGCCCTGCATGACATCGCAGCGTAGTGAGCGCAGGTAACGGGCCTGCCCGGCATCCTCAACACCTTCCGCGACGACCTCCAGTCCCAGGCTGTGGCCTAATGCGATTACCGCTTTGACGATGGATGCATTGCCAATGTTGGTGGTCATGTCCCGTACGAAGGAAATATCCACTTTCAATTTGTCCACTTCCAATTGTTGCAAGTACCCGAGCGAGGAGTAACCGGTGCCGAAATCGTCAATCGACAAACGTATGTTGAGCGCCTTGAGGTCCCTGAGTACCTTGAAGGATTGATCGCGGTCGGCCATTACGAAGCTTTCGGTAATCTCCAACTCAAGGTGATGCGGGGCTATGCCGGTCTCGGTCAGGGTTTTCTTGATCGATTCAACCAGATGTCCGCGACTCAACTGAACGGCAGAGATATTCACTGCGACTTGCCGGGAAGCCAGACCGTCGTCCGCCCATCGTCTGATTTGCCTGCAGGTTTCCCGCAAGACCCAGTCACCCAAGGCAACCACCAGTCCGCTCTCTTCTGCCAATGGAATGAACTCAGCGGGGGGGACCAAGCCTCGCTCGGGATGCTGCCATCGAACCAAAGCTTCCAAACCGACTATTTCCCCACTGATCAGGTCAACTTGGGGCTGATAATGAACGCGCAGCTCCTCCTTCGCCAGCGCCTGTCGCAGTTCTGCCTCCAGTGTCAGACGTTGCTTGGCACGCAATCCCATTTCAGGGGAGAAGAAGCGCAATACCCCCCGGCCAGCGAGTTTGGCTTGATGCAAAGCAGTATCTGCATTGCTCTGCAGGATTTCTGTGTTGGCACCATCGATTGGATAAACGGCAATGCCGATACTGGCGCCGACATAAACACTGTGATCTTTGAGCATGAAAGGGGGGGCGAGGGCATCAATCATGCGTTGCGCAAGCAGATCTATCGATGGCGTTCCATTGCTGCAATCGAGGATGACGCTGAATTCATCACCTGCAATGCGGGCGATGGCATCACTTTCTGGGAGAAGTTTTTGTAGCCGCCGGCCAACTTCGACCAATAGTTGATCTCCCAAACTATGGCCCAGGCTTTCATTGATTGTGGCGAAGTTGTCGAGATCAATATTGAGCAGGGCAAACTGGCTTTGCTTGCTTTCCGCATGGAGTATCGCGTGTTGCAGCATCTCGGCGAAAAGAACCCGATTGGGGAAGCCCGTGAGTGGATCGCGATGCGCCAGGGTGCGATATTTTTCCTCGCTGACTTGCAACAGTGCCGTGCGTTGGGCGACCAGGTCTTCGAGGAAGCGACGCAAACGCGCAAGTTCAAGGTGAGTTCTTATGCGTGCTTTTACTTCGTCGATATCGAAAGGTTTTGTGATGTAGTCGGCTGCACCGAGTTCGAACCCTTTAATTTTTTCCTCGGTGGCGTCAATCACCGTTACGAAGATGATCGGTATGCGGTTTCCTTGCGGCAGTGCCTTGATACGACGGCAGATTTCATAGCCATCCAGGTCAGGCATCATGATGTCGAGCAGAATCAGGTCCGGCAGTGCTGCCCCCTGTAATACATCAAGGGCCTTGGCTCCGTTGCTGGCAACCATGATGCGGTATTCATCCTTGAGCGCTTCGAGCAATTCGTGGATATTCTCCGGGATATCGTCAACCACGAGTAACGAAGGTGGATGCGCCGGATCGGCGTGGGCGGCAATATCAAACAGTACCGGGTGCTTGCGATAGCGTTTCAATTCCAGCTGATTGCGTACTCTTGCCTTGAGTAGATCTGGATTGACAGGTTTGGTGATGTAGTCTGCCACACCCAGTGAGAAGCCACGTGCCTCATCGGCCGTTTCGGCCAGCGCAGTGACGAAGATCACCGGGATTTCGGTAGTGGCGGGGTTGATCTTCAAGGCGGAGAGCACCGAATAGCCATCCATGCCTGGCATTTTGATGTCGAGCAGGATGAGATCCGGTTGGGGGTGCATCTGCGCCAATTCAAGCGCTTTTTCGCCATTGGTGGCCGCAGTGATCGCATATTCGTCGCGTAAAACGGCCATTAATGAATGCAGATTCTCGGGAACATCATCGACAATCAGTACCCGGTGACGGGGCGGTATTGTTCCATTGGCAGAGGGGGGCATGAATTCAAACTCTCGTCGCAAGCAGCATTTTTTTCAATTGAGCCAAGGCACTGTCGATATCAAAAACTTCGACTTGAGCGGTGACTGTATCCACGATCTGCATCAGGGGGGTTCCAGCGACGCCTGCGCGTAACTCGTTGAGCAAGGGTTCTGCGGTGCCGAGGTCATACTCCAGTGCGTAGGCCAGACGTTCCAGCAGTTTGCACAGGGCGTCTGGTGCCAGCGGTACTGCTGTTGCGGAAACAGCAGGTGCTGGTACGACAGCCAGCGAGTCGATAACCTGCATCATCTGCATCAGCAGTATCTCCAACTCATTCAGTTGGTCCTCGCTGGGTAATAGTCCCTGTTTGAGTTGCTCATCGATGCTGGTCACTTTTCCATAGAGCGCATGGGCACCCAAATTACCAGTGACCCCCTTCAGTACGTGGCAGTAGGCCTCAGCGGCTGCGGTGCCGTCCTCGGTTAAGCGCTGCCGAAGCTCACTCACCGCATCGGGATAATGTTCACGAAAGCGCCTTAATTGTTTTCGATAGGCGGCAACCTTGCCGCCAATACGACGTACTCCTTCCCGAGCATCAAAGACGGTTTGTTTGATCAGATCGTCCGGAATGTCGCCTGGCAACGGCTGATCTTCATCGTGGGCAGAAGACTGGGGGGGGCGCTGGCCTGACAGTTTTACCCATTTGGCAAGGACTGCCATGAGCCGGTCTGGAGAGATCGGCTTGGTGACGTGGTCATTCATGCCTGAAGCGTGGCTTTGCTCGGCATCCCGGGCCATTGCCAGGGCGGTCATGGCAATGATCGGCAGGCGGGCGAATTTTTCGCCCTCCAGGGCCCTGATCTGGCGCGCTGCATCAAGACCATCCATGACAGGCATCTGGATGTCCATCAAAACAGCATCGTAATCTTGCTGCTTTACCTTGCTGACGGCGACCGCGCCATTTTCAGCTTCGTCGACGAAGATACCCTCGCTGCGCAGGAGCTCGGTCGCGAATTCACGATTGATTTCGTTATCTTCGACCAACAGCAGGCGGGCACCGGCAAGTTGACCGCTGGTCGCAAGGTTGATGGTGCCAGCGCCAGGTCCATCATCCCGCTGCTCCCCGGCGGTACCGAAGATTCGGCCGCGCCCCACCACGGTGAGGATGGTGTCGAGCAGTGTTGATGGTGAGACTGGCTTGATCAAAAAGGCATCGACACCTGCGTCTTCAGAGCGTTTGATTACTTCCTCTCGACCATAGGCGGTAAGCATGAGTATTTTGGGCTGGCGAGGCAAAGTGTGGTCACTATGAATGCGCTGCGTTGCTTCATCACCATTCATGCCAGGCATATGCCAGTCCATCAGCACCAGATCGTAAGGTGTGTCCACAGCCGAGCGCAAGGCCGTCAAAGCCGTTGCGCCGCTCGCTGCTGTGTCAACGTCAAGCCGGAAGAAACGCAGCATTTCGGCCATGATTTCACGCGATGCTTCGCTGTCATCAACGACCAACACACGGAGCCCTTGAAGCATTGGGCCGGCTTGTTCGACCAATGCGCGCTGGTGTGCCTGGGCGGCCTGCGCAATCAACAGGCGCAAGGTGAAACAAATCGTCGTACCAACACCGGGCTGTGAATCTTCTACCCAGATTCGCCCATTCATCATTTCGACGAGATTTTTGCTGATTGCCAGTCCGAGGCCGGTACCGCCGAAACGGCGAGTGGTCGTTTGATCCGCCTGGGTGAATTTTTCGAACAGTCTGTGCTGGATTTCGGGTGTCATGCCAATGCCGGAATCTCGTACAGAGATCTGCATGGTGATCTCGCTGTCACTCAAGTTGATACAGCGAAAAGCCAGTTCCACCTCACCCTGTTCGGTGAATTTGACGGCATTGCCACACAGATTTAGCAGTATCTGGCCCAGGCGGAGCGGGTCGCCAATCAGCCGCGAAGGAATGCCGGGGTCGTAGCGAATGAGGAACTCGACTCCCTTGTGTTCTGCCTGAAAACCGACGGCGTCGGCAAGTCGCTCCAGCACGGTATCAAGACCGAACTCGATTGCTTCGATCTCGAGTTTGCCCGCCTCGATTTTTGAAAAATCGAGGATGTCATTGATGATGCCGAGTAGTGAATGTGCGGCCCCTTGGGCCTTGCTGAGCTGATTGCGGACAGTCGGGGAGAGATCAATGTTTTTCAGCGCCAGGTAAAGCATGCCGAGGACAGCATTCATTGGCGTGCGAATTTCGTGACTCATGTTGGCCAGAAACTCGCTTTTTACCAGTGTCAGGCGTTCGGCTTCTTCTTTTGCGGCGACGAATTCGGCGGTTCGTTGGGTGACCTGTAATTCCAGATTGGCGCGTTCTGCCTCTAGTTCGCGGGTACGCAGGGCAACTTGTTGGCGAAGCAGAAAACTCACCGCCAGCAACAATAGAAGTACACCGCCAGCACCCGCCAGTGACCACAGCAGCCAACGCGGAGCCAGGACTTCCGGGGGCATCGCCATGGCTCGGTGCAGGGCGTCAAAATAGACTGATTCGGCATCATGCCGCCAATTGACCAAATGTTTGTCGATGCCCTCCAGAAGATCGGCGTTTTGTCCCTTGGCAGTGGCGAAATATAGCGTCGAGGGTAAAAAAACGATCGGCGTTTCGACGAGACTATATTTTTGACCATTGTGTGCGGCGAAAAAGCTGTTTGTCACCACCGCATCGGCCTGTTCATCGCGCACCAATTGATAGCCTTCATCAAGTGATTTGACCTTCAGCAACTGGTAAGGAATCTCGCCGTTATCGAGTAGCTGTGCAATGAAAGGCGCCTGTATGCCGCCTTCGAGTACGGTGATGCGCATCCCGGCCAGGTCCGGCAATGCCTGAATGTTTCGGCTGGGATGCGCATATATCTGTGACCAGCTGCTGGCCACCGAGAACTTGTGAAAAGAAAAAATCTTGGCACGCTCCGCAGAAAAAGCAACATCCGGCATCAAGTCGATCTGGCCTTGTTGCAGCGCTTCGAGGCATTGTGCCCACTCGCAGTTGACGTATTGCAGTTGCCATTTTTCTGCATGAGCAATCTCATCCAGCAGTTCGGCAAACAGCCCGGTGGGTTTGCCATTAGGCGTGGTGTAGATTTTTGGGGCGTTTTCGTAAAGCCCGACACGCACCGTACGCGAGGTCGGCGAAGCGTCACGCCAATCGCACCCCGTCATTAAGAAGACAAGGAACGCGACGATCAATGGCAGCGAAGCTTTGCGTGTTTTCATGCGAAGAGTCTACGCCAGCCTGTCGGAATCGTCGACGCGATGGCGCTGAATTCTGTGCCGAGACGCTCCTTGAAACTGACTCTGCCGGGGATGCTTGGGCAAAGTCACGGGACTGCATTGTGCTGTCCCGTGACTTTTTGGTTTTTGCCTGTCAGCCGAGGTCGACCGGAACAAACAGGCGGGTGTCGCCGCGTTCGACCAGCAGGGCGGCTTTCTTGCCGGATCTGGCGAGCAGGGCGCGCAGTTTTTCGGCACTGCCGACGGCTTCGCCATTGACCGACAGGATCACGTCGCCGGGGCGGATGCCGGCACGGGCGGCGGGGCCGCCGGCGCGCTCGACGAGCAGGCCGGCATCGATGCCGCTGCCGCGCTTTTCTTCCGGCGTCAGCGGACGAACGGCGACGCCGAGGCGACCGCGGTCGGCATCCGGAGTTTCTGCGGCGGCGAGCTTTTCTTCCTGGAAGGCGCCGAGCTTCACCGGGATCTCGCGCATTGCCTTGTTGCGCCAGACCTGCAGGCGGATGGATTCGTTCGGGCGCTTGGCGGCGACGATGGCGGGCAGTTCGCCGGATGCTTCGACCGTCTGACCGTCGATGCCGACGATGACGTCACCGGCTTCGAGGCCGGCGCGGGCGGCGGGGCCGTCCTTGTCGACGGATGAGACCAGTGCGCCGGCAGGGCGGGGAAGGCCGAAGCTGTCAGCCAGCGACTGGTTGATTTCCTGGATGGCGACGCCAAGGCGACCGCGCTCGACCTTGCCGTGGGCGACGATCTGGCGTTCGACGCCCATCGCGACTTCGACCGGAATGGCGAACGAGAGGCCCTGGTAGCCGCCGCTGCGCGAGTAGATCTGCGAGTTGATGCCGATCACTTCGCCCTGCAGGTTGAACAGCGGGCCGCCGGAATTGCCGGGGTTGACCGCGACGTCGGTCTGCAGGAAGGGCACGTAGCTGCCGTCCGGCAGGCTGCGCGACTTGGCCGAGACGATGCCGGCGCTGGCGCTGGATTCGAAGCCGAAGGGCGAGCCGATGGCCAGGACCCAGTCGCCGACCTGGGTGGCCTTGGAGTTGCCGATGCGTACGGTGGGCAGGTTCTTGCCGTCGATCTTCAGGACGGCGACATCACTTGCCGGATCGAGGCCGAGGATTTTGGCGGTGAATTCGCGTTTGTTGTTGAGCTTGACGATGACTTCCTCGGCGTCGGCCACGACATGCGCGTTGGTCAGGATAGTGCCGTCGGCGGTGATGATGAAGCCGGAGCCGAGGCCGCGCGTCGGCGTGTTGTCCTGCGGGATCATGCCGCGGAACTGGCGGAAGAACTGGAAGAAGGGGTCGTCCGGATCGATCTGCGGGCCGCTCATTGCGGTCTTGCGGTTGCCAGTGACGCTGATGTTGACGACGGCCGGGGCGTTGGCGGCGACGATGCTGCGCATGTCCGGATAGCCGGCCGGTGTCGGGACGACAACAGGCGTGACGACAGGGGCGGCGACGGCGACAGGCGGCGGCACGGCTGCCGGGGTATTGCCGGACGGGTTCTGACCGAGAGCATAGGCACCGCCGATGGCTGCCGAGACGGCAACGGCGGCAACGGTGAGTTTCAGCCGGTTGAGGGACATGCGGATCTCCAGTGAGAAATTGGGTGATCCGTATGTTTGTTCACCACCGCCGTTTTTCCATCAGCTGTTGTGCGACGAATTGTTACGAAATTTTGCGGTCGACCGCAGCAACAATGAAAAAAGCCGTCCGGGTGACGGACGGCTTTTGCTGGCGCGGCAGTAAATCAGGCAGTCTTGACTGGGATCTTGCCGATCTTGACCTGCCATTCCTTCGGGCCGGTTTCATGGACGCTGACGCCGGAGGAATCGACGGCAACGGTCACCGGCATGTTCTCGACGTCGAATTCGTAGATGGCTTCCATGCCGAGGTCGGCAAAACCGACGACCTTGGCCGACTTGATGGCCTTGGCGACCAGGTAGGCGGCACCGCCGACGGCCATCAGGTAGGCCGACTTGTTGTCCTTGATCGCCTCGATGGCAACCGGGCCGCGCTCGGATTTGCCGATCATCGAGATCAGGCCGGTCTGTTCGAGCATCATCCGGGTGAACTTGTCCATGCGGGTGCCGGTGGTCGGGCCGGCCGGGCCGACGACTTCGTCACGCACCGGATCAACCGGGCCGACGTAGTAAATGACGCGGTTAGTGAAGTCGACCGGCAGTTTCTCGCCCTTGGCCAGCATGTCGGCAATGCGCTTGTGCGCGGCATCGCGGCCGGTCAGCATCTTGCCGTTGAGGAGCAGTTTCTGGCCCGGTTTCCAGGCGGCGACCTCTTCCTTGGTCAGCGTGTTCAGATCGACGCGGGTGGCCGACTTGAGGTCCGGTGTCCAGGTTACGGCCGGCCAGTCTTCGAGCTTCGGCACTTCGAGCTTGGCCGGGCCGGAGCCATCGAGGTGGAAATGGCAGTGGCGGGTCGCGGCGCAGTTCGGCACCAGCGCAACCGGCAGGTTGGCGGCGTGGCAGGGGTAATCCAGCACCTTGACGTCAAGCACGGTGGTCAGGCCGCCGAGGCCCTGGGCGCCAACGCCGAGGGCGTTGATCTTTTCCATCAGCTCAAGGCGCAGTTCTTCGGGGCGGGTCAGCTTGGCGCCAGTGGCGGCCTTGGCCTTCAGTTCGTGGATGTCGACCGGTGCCATGATCGATTCCTTGGCCAGCAGCATCGCCTTTTCCGGCGTGCCGCCGATGCCGATGCCGATGATGCCGGGTGGGCACCAGCCGGCGCCCATTTCCGGGATCTTCTTCAGCACCCAGTCGACCAGGTCGTCGGACGGATTGAGCATGGCGAACTTGGACTTGGCTTCCGAGCCGCCGCCCTTGGCCGCACAGATGACTTCAACGTGATGGCCTTCGACGATCTCGAAGTGCACCACGGCCGGGGTGTTGTCTTTGGTGTTCTTGCGGGCACCGGCGGGGTCGGCCAGCACCGAGGCGCGCAGCGGATTGTCCGGGTTGCCGTAGGCGCGACGCACGCCTTCATTGATCATTTCCTGGATGCTCATCGTCGCATCCGGCCAGGTGACCTGCATGCCGACCTTGATGAAGACCATGCCGATGCCGGTGTCCTGACAGATCGGGCGATGGCCTTCGGCCGACATCCGCGAGTTGGTCAGGATCTGGGCGATGGCGTCCTTGGCGGCGGGGGATTCCTCGCGGTCATAGGCTTCGCCCAGCGCCTTGATGTAATCGAGCGGATGGTAGTAGCTGATGTACTGGAAGGCATCGGCGACGGACTGGATCAGGTCTTCCTGCTTGATGGCGGTCATGCGCAACTCCGGGTCAGTGGTTGTTGTGTTGAAGAATGAGGGTCTGGGTCATGATCTTGTCCACCCAGGCCATGGCCAGCGCGGAAATGATGAAGACCAGGTGGATCACTACCTGCCAGAGCAGGGTGTGTTCCGGCAGGTTGCCGGCATTGATGAAACTCTTCAGCAAATGGATCGACGAGATGCCGATGATGGCTGTCGACAGCTTGATCTTGAGCACGCCGGCATTGACGTGGTTGAGCCATTCCGGCTGGTCGGGATGCTCGTCGAGATGGAGCCGGGAAACGAAGGTTTCATAGCCGCCGACGATGACCATGATCAGCAGGTTGGCGATCATGACGATGTCGATCAAGCCGAGCACGATCAGCATGACGTCGGCTTCGGTGATCGGGCTGCCGGAGAAGAAGCTGTGCACCAGATGCGTCAGCTCGATCATGAACATCCAGACAAAAAATGCCTGGGCGATGACCAGCCCGAGATACAACGGGGCCTGCAGCCAGCGGCTGGCGAAGAGGAATGTCGGCAGGAGCTTGTTCGGATTCATGCGCGAGGCGAGGGCATTTCGGGGCGGCAAGTTTAGCATGCGCCGGCCGGCCTGCTTCGATATGCCGAATTGCTGCGCCGCAGCGTGATTTCGTAAGGCCTTTGTAAGATTATCGTCGTGTAATGCTGGCTTGACGCTGGACCAGAGAGCAAGTGGTTTTGGCGCGTACGGCTTGGTTACATCCCGGGGTTCTGCCCCGAGGCCCGATCGGTTGTTTCAACATAAATGCGAAGTACCGCAGAGGAGAAGAATATGTCGAATGAGTCCGTGCAGTTTTATTATCCGTCTGACGAAATCGTCAAGAACGCGGCGGTTTCGGGGATGGACGCCTACAAGGCGCTGTGCGCGGAAGCTGAAGCCGACTACGAAGGTTTCTGGGCCAAGCGGGCCCGCGAACTGATCACCTGGAAGGAACCCTTCACCCAGGTGCTGGATGAGTCCAACGCTCCGTTCTTCAAGTGGTTTGCCGACGGCAAGCTCAACGTTTCCTACAACTGCCTCGACCGTCAGGTCGAAGCCGGTCTCGGCGACAAGGTCGCCATCATCTTCGAAGCCGACAACGGCGATGTGACCAAGGTCACCTACAAGGAGATGCTGACCAAGGTCTGCAAGATGGCCAACCTGCTGCGTGCCAAGGGCGTGCAGAAGGGTGACCGCGTCGTCATCTACATGCCGATGACCATCGAAGGCATCGTTGCCATGCAGGCCTGTGCCCGTATCGGTGCACCGCACTCCATCGTGTTCGGCGGCTTCTCCGCCCAGGCCCTGCGCGACCGCATCAACGATGCCGGCGCCACCCTGCTGATCACCTCCGACGGCCAGTTCCGCGGTGGCAAGGCCCTGCCGCTGAAGACCATCGCCGATGAAGCCATCGCCATGGGCGGTTGCGACACGCTGAAGGGCGTCGTCGTCTTCAAACGCACCGGCGTCGAGTGCAACATGGTTGCCGGTCGCGACGAATGGCTGCACGACGGTCTGGCCAATCAGCCGGAAACCTGCGAACCGGAATGGGTTGGTGCCGAACACCCGCTGTTCCTGCTCTACACGTCGGGTTCCACCGGCAAGCCGAAGGGCGTCCAGCACTCCACCGGTGGTTACCTGCTGCACGCCATCATGACCATGCAATGGACCTTCGACATCAAGCCGAACGATGTCTTCTGGTGCACGGCCGACATCGGCTGGGTTACCGGCCACACCTACATCACCTACGGCCCGCTGGCCTGCGGCGCTACCGAAGTCGTCTTCGAAGGCGTGCCGACCTACCCGGACGCCGGCCGTTTCTGGAAGATGATCCAGGACCACAAGGTCAGCATCTTCTACACCGCGCCGACCGCCATCCGTTCGCTGATCAAGGCCTCCGACACCAAGCCGGAAGTGCATCCGAAGAGCTTTGACCTGACCTCGCTGCGCATCCTTGGTTCGGTCGGCGAGCCGATCAACCCGGCGGCCTGGGAGTGGTACCACCACAACGTCGGCGGCGACCGCTGCCCGATCGTCGATACCTTCTGGCAGACCGAAACCGGTGGTCACATGATCACCCCGCTGCCGGGCGCAACCCCGCTGGTGCCGGGTTCCTGCACGCTGCCCTTCCCGGGCATCCAGTTCGCCGTGGTCGATGAGACCGGCGCCGACCTGCCGTGGGGCCAGGGCGGTATCCTGGTGTGCAAGAAGCCGTGGCCGTCGATGATCCGCACGATCTGGAACGACGACGAACGCTACATCAAGTCCTACTACCCGGCCGACTTCCAGGGCAAGTACTACCTGGCAGGCGACGGCGCGATCCGCGACAAGGACACCGGCTACTTCACCATCACCGGTCGTATCGACGACGTGCTGAACGTTTCCGGTCACCGCATGGGTACGATGGAAATCGAATCCGCGCTGGTTGCCAATCCGCTGGTTGCCGAGGCTGCCGTGGTCGGCCGTCCGGACGACCTGACCGGTGAAGCCATCGTTGCCTTCGTCGTCCTCAAGGGCCAGCGCCCGACCGGCGACGATGCCAAGAAGATGATCAAGGAACTGTCGGATTGGGTGGGCAAGGAGATCGGTCCGATCGCCAAGCCGAAGGACATCCGCTTCGGCGACAACCTGCCGAAGACCCGTTCGGGCAAGATCATGCGCCGTCTGCTGCGTGGCCTGGCCAAGGGCGAGGAACTGACGCAGGACACCTCGACGCTTGAGAATCCGGCGATTCTGGAGCAGTTGAAGGGCTAAGCAGTATTTGCGGTCGGCCGGCGGTCGACCGCAACATTTCACGGAGCAGCACGCTTGCCAGCTTGCTTCGACAGACAAAAAGGGCAAGGAGGAGACAATGGTCGCCCATAAGGTGGCCTCCCGTGTGGTCGCATCAGACTGCATGCCAACAACGGCTGGCACGCTTGGCGTGCCGGCCGTTTTCATTTTTTTGCAGGGGGTCCGGTGAAACGAGGCAGTCCAACGCGGCAGCGCCTGACGGCACTGTGCCTGTTTGGCATTCCCTTGCTGACCTATCCGATCCTTGGTTTGCCGGGGGGCACGCTGGCCGATATCCCGGTTGTCGTGCTCTACCTGTTCGGCGTCTGGGGCGGCCTCATCCTGCTGGCGGCCCGGGTGGCCGAGCGGCGGAGCAAGTAGCATGCTGTCCGGCTGGTTCATCGTGTTGCTGTCCGCCACCTACATCGGTGTGCTGTTTGCCGTCGCCCGTTTTGGCGATGCCCGCGCCGATGCCGGCCGCTCGATCATCTCGGCCAATGTCTATGCGCTGTCGCTGGCGGTGTACTGCACGTCGTGGACGTTTTTTGGCAGCGTCGGCCGGGCCACGTCGGGCGGGCTGTCCTTCCTGACCATCTACCTCGGGCCGACGCTGATGCTGCTGTGCGTCGGCGTCATCGTCAAGATGATCCGCATCGCCAAGGCGCAGCGCATCACGTCCATTGCCGACTTCATCGCCTCGCGTTACGGCAAGAGCCAGTTGCTGGCCGGACTGGTGACGGTGATCGCGGTGATCGGCATCGTGCCTTACATCGCGCTCCAGCTGAAAGCCGTGGCCGCCAGCCTGGATGTGCTGTTCGACCAGCCGGGGCATGCCATCCACCTGTGGGGCATCGATTCGACGCTGCTGGTGGCGGCGGTGCTGGCACTGTTCACGATTCTTTTCGGCACCCGCCATCTGGATGCGACCGAACGCCACGAAGGCATGGTTGCTGCCGTCGCCTTCGAATCGGTGGTCAAGCTCGTGGCCTTCATCGCTGTCGGCGTGTTCGTCACCTACGGCATGTTCGACGGGTTTTCCGACCTGTTCCGGCGTGCGGCAGCCCATCCGGAACTGGCCGGGCTGCTTGAACTGGATGCTTCGCGTGCCGGCACCTGGGCGGCGATGATCCTGCTGTCGGCGCTGGCCATCGTTTTCCTGCCGCGCCAGTTCCAGGTGATGGTCGTCGAGAACGTCGACGAATCGCACCTCAAGCGCGCGGTCTGGCTGTTCCCGCTGTATCTGCTGCTGATCAACATCTTCGTGCTGCCGGTGGCGCTCGGTGGCCTGATGCATTTCAGCGGGCAGGGGGCGAATCCCGATACCTTCGTGCTGACGCTGCCGCTATCGCAAGGAGCCGAATCGCTGGCGCTGTTCGTCTTCATCGGCGGTTTGTCGGCAGCGACCGGGATGGTCATCGTCGAAACCATCGCGCTATCCACGATGATCTGCAACGACCTGGTGATGCCGGCATTGTTGCGGTCGACCTGGCTGAAAATGGAAAAACGCGGCGACCTGTCCGGGCTGTTGATCGGCATTCGCCGGGTCGCCATCGTGCTCATCCTGCTGCTCGGCTATGTCTATTTCAAGGCCGCTGGCGAAGCCTATGCGCTGGTTGGCATCGGGCTGATTTCGTTTGCCGCCGTCGCCCAGTTCGCGCCGGCCTTGTTTGGCGGCATGTACTGGAAGCAGGCGACGCGGGCCGGTGCGCTGGCCGGTCTGCTGGCCGGTTTCTCGGTGTGGTTGTACACGCTGCTGCTGCCGTCCTTTGCCCGCTCGGGCTGGATCGGCAGCGGCTTCGTCGAGCATGGCCTGTTCGGTATCGAGTGGCTGCGCGCCCAGGCGCTGTTCGGCCTGACCGGGCTGGACGAGATTTCGCATTGCCTGTGGTGGAGCATGCTGGCCAACATTGGCGCCTATGTCGTGGTTTCCTTGAGTACTGTGCCCGATGCGCTGGAGGCCGGCCAGGCCGAGCGTTTCGTCGATGTTTTCCGGCATGCGCAACGGGCGCCGGATGCCCGCTTGTGGCGCGGCAATGCGTCGCTCAAGGAGCTGGTCGATCTGCTTGAACGTTTTCTCGGACCGGCCCGGGCGCGCCAGCAACTGGCAGCCTACGCGCGCAGCCGGGGCCAGCGCGACTGGCACGGCCTGCCGCCGGACGCGGAATTCGTGCATTTTGCCGAGGGTGAACTGGCCGGGGCCATCGGTTCGGCGAGTGCGCGGGCGATGGTTTCCAGCGTCACCCGCGAGGAGGATCTCGGCCTCGAGGAAGTGCTCGACATCCTCGACGAAGCCACCCAGGTGCGCGCCTACAGCCGCGAACTGGAAGCCAAGCAGCAGGCGCTGGAAGTGGCCACCGGCGAGTTGCGCGAGGCCAACGAACGCCTGCGCGAACTGGACCGGATGAAGGACGATTTCATCTCGACGGTGACGCACGAGTTGCGCACGCCGCTGACCTCGATCCGTGCGCTGTCGGAAATGCTGCACGAGGACCCGAAGCTGGAACTCGAAGAACGCCGGCGTTTCCTTGGCATCATCGTCAGCGAGACCGAGCGCCTGACCCGCCTGATCAACCAGATTCTGGACATGGCCAAGCTCGAATCCGGGCGTGCCGAATGGACGACTGCCGATGTCGATGTCAGCGAAGTGGTACGTGAGTCGATGAACGCGCTGGAACAGTTGTTCCACGAAAAAGGCGTGCATCTCGACAGCGATCTGGCGGACCGGTTGCCGCCGGTACAGGCCGATCGGGACCGGCTGACCCAGGTTGTCGTCAACCTGCTGTCGAACGCCGTCAAGTTCGTGCCGGGCGGCGGCAAGGGACGTGTCCGCGTCGGTGTTTCGGCCGACGAAAAGGCGGTGCGCGTAACGGTTGCCGACAACGGTCCCGGCCTGACTGCCGAGGAGTGTGGCGTCATTTTCGAAAAATTCCGCCAGGGCGGAAACACGATGACCGACAAGCCGCAGGGCACCGGTCTGGGACTGCCGATCAGCCGGCAAATCGTCGAGTATTTTGGTGGTAAGCTTTGGGTAGAAAGTGCGCCGGGTGCCGGTGCCACCTTCATTTTCACGGTCCCCTTGCCGGGACCGGAAGCATAAGGATGGGAGACTAAACCAGATGTCAAAAAAAATACTGATTGTCGATGACGAACCCAACATCGTCATCTCGCTTGAGTTCCTGATGAAGAAGGAAGGCTTCGAGGTTGCGGTCGCCACTGATGGCGACGAGGCTCTGGCCAAGGTGGCCGAATTCAATCCCGATCTGCTGCTGCTTGACGTGATGATGCCCAAGAAATCCGGCTTCGAGGTGTGCGAGGCCTTGCGTGCCGACCCGGACCGTGCCGGTCTGCTGATCGTCATGCTGACTGCCAAGGGCCGCGATACCGAAGTCGCCAAGGGGCTGGCGATCGGTGCCGACGCCTACGTGACCAAACCGTTCTCGACCAAGGAACTGGTCGTCAAGGTCAAGGACATGCTCGGCCTGGCCTGATTCCGTTTGCCGGCCGGTGCGCCGGTCCGGTTATTACGGTCGACGCCGTTTTCGGCAAAAAAATACTTGCACGGGGTAGCTGCCATGAAGGCCAAAGTCCGCTTTCTGCTCGCCATTATTGTCCTCGGTCTGCTGATGACCGGACCTTTCGTCGTCACCTCGCTGCTGGTCTGGGCCGGCATGGAGGAAACCGAGCGCAACATGCTGCTCGAGCTGCTGATGTCGCGGCTGCCGATCGGTACGATGATGACGATTTTCGGTTTCGGCATTGGCGTCGCCGTGCTGCACAAACTGTTCAAGCAGTACGTCGAAGGCCTGCTCGGGATGGCCGAACAACTGCGCCTGATGCTCAGCGCCAACCGCAATTTCCGGGTCAGGCTCGACGGCCCGCCGGAAGTACAGCAACTGGCGCAGGCCGCCAACGATCTGGCGGCGCAGCGCGACATGCTGATGGACGATGTCGATTCGCGCATCGCCCAGGCCAATGCCTCGGTCGAGGAAGAGAAGAACCGGCTGGCGGCGCTGATGTCGGAACTGGCTCAGGCCGTGGTCGTATGCAATCTCGACGGCCGCATCCTGCTTTACAACAACCGCGCCCGGCTGCAGTTCAAGGCCTTGTCGCAGGGCCCGACGACGGTCGCTGGCGGTGCACTGATCGGACTCGGCCGCTCGATCTTTTCGATCCTGGAAAAGAACCAGGTCGAGCATTCGCAGGAAATCATCCGCCAGCGCCTGATCAGCGGCAAATCGGCGCTGGCCAATTTCGTCACGACGACACGCGGTGGCCAGTTGCTGCGCGTGCAGATGGTGCCGGTGCTGGCTGCTGCGCAGGAAGAGGGCGAGCGGCAGATGACCGGCTACGTGCTGACCGTGGACAACATCACGCGCACGCTGGAAGAAGAAGCGCGCCGCGACCAGGCGCTGCATTCGCTGACCGAAGGCAGCCGGGCGGCACTCGGCAGCATCCGGGCGGCGGTCGCCAACCTGATCGACTACCCGGAAATGGATGCGGAGTTGCGCGAGCGTTTCGTCAAGGTCGTCGATGACGAGGCGGCACGCATGAGTCAACGTCTCGACCAGACCATGCATGATTTTTCCGACTCGATGAAGACGCGCTGGCCGCTTGAGGATGTGCTGGCGATGGACATCATCAGCGCCGCCCAGCGCCGCATCGAGGACAAGCTGAAACTGCCGACGAAAACCGAGGAAGTTGACGAAAGCCTGTGGATCAAGGCCGACAGCTTCTCGCTGGTGTTCGCGCTGGTCTTCATCGCCGAGCGGCTGCAGGATCACTACCAGATCCGCGACCTGCGCTTCCGTACCGTCTGCGAAGGCAAGCTGGCCTACCTCGACCTGATCTGGGTCGGCCAGGCGATTTCCTCCGAGACTTTCTATACTTGGGAAATGGAAACCATGCAGGCGCTCGGCGAGACCTCGTCGCTGTCCTTGCGCGATGTCATCGACCGCCATGGTGGCGAAATCTGGTACCAGCGCGAAAAGGCCGCGCACCGCGCCTTCTTCCGCTTCGTGCTGCCGGTGGCCATTCCCGAAGCCGAGATCCACGACGAACGGCGCAGCACCGGCCGGCCGGAGTACTACGACTTCGACCTGTTCAAGTTCGAGGACAAGTCGATCGACCTCGACCGCAAGCTGTCCGAACTGACCTACACCGTGTTCGATACCGAAACCACCGGGCTGGAGCCGTCGAAGGGCGACGAAATCATCCAGATCGGTGCCGCCCGCATCGTCAACAACCGGCTGCTCAAGCAGGAAGTCTTCAACCAGATCGTCGATCCCGAGCGGCCGCTGAAGCCGGAGTCGATCCCGATCCACGGCATCACCGAAGACATGGTCCGTGGCCAGCCGAACATCGACATCGTGCTGCCGGCCTTCCACGCCTTCTGCGAGGAAACCGTGCTGATCGCGCACAACGCCGCTTTCGACATGCGCTTCCTGCAACTGAAGGAAGATCGCACCGGCCTGCGCTTCACCCAGCCGGTGCTCGATACGCTGCTGCTGTCGGCGGTCGTTCATCCCAACCAGGAATCGCACAAGCTCGACGTCATCCTGGAACGGCTCGGCATCTCGATCGGCACCCGGCACAATGCGCTGGAAGATGCCGTCGCGACCGGCGAGGTCTTCCTGAAGCTGCTGCCGTTGCTGGAGGAGAAGGGCATCGTCACCGTCCGTCAGGCGCTGGAAGCAGCGGAAAAAACCTATTTCGCCCGCATCAAGTACTGACATGGACGCATTGCCGCTGCCGGCCTTGCCGTGTGCCGAACTGACCGCGATGGCCGGCGATCTGGCGGCGCTCGACGATCTGGCACGGGCGCCGGCGCTGGCCGCGCGGCTGCACGATTTCCTGCGCACCTTGCCGGCGATCGGTCTGTCCGGTGAAACGGCGACGCGGCTGATTTCCCGGCTCAACGACCGGTTGACCGCACGCGTCGTCGAACTGGTCGCCCGCCGTCACCGTCTGCCGCCGACCGAGTGGTGCTGGCTGGCAATGGGGTCGGAGGGCCGTGACGAGCAGACGCTGGTCAGCGATCAGGACAACGGGTTGGTTTTTGCCGCCAGCGGTATCGCCGAGGCGCAGGCATTGCGTGGCATGTTCTTGCCTTTCGCCCAGGCGGCCAACGAGCAACTGGCGGCCTGCGGTTTCACGCTGTGCCCGGGCGAGATCATGGCCGGCAACCCGCAGTGGTGCCTGTCCTACGATGAATGGCGCGGAAAGTTCTTTGACTGGGTTCGCTGCCCGGACCCGACGGCGCTGCTCAATGCGACCATCTTCTTCGACCTGCGCCCGCTCTACGGCGATGCCGCGCTGGGGGCTGCGCTGCGTGCCGAGATCCTGCGCCTGACCGTCGATACGCCGGCCTTCCTGCACCTGATGTCGATCAACGCGCTGCAGGTCAGCCCGCCGCTCGGTTTTCTCGGTGATGTTGCGGTCGACGATGCGGAAACGGTGGATTTGAAAAAGCTGGGCAGCCGGATTTTTGTCGATGTCGCGCGCATCCTGTCGCTGGCGGTCGGCACGCCGTCGGTCAATTCCTTCGACCGCCTGCACGAGGCTGGCGTTGCCGCCGGCATGCAGCCACGGGAAATCGCTGCTGCGCAAGCGGCGCTCGGGCACATCCTGCGTCTGCGTCTGGCCGCCCAGGCGGCAACGGAAAACGGTGCCGAGGCGGCGGGTTTCAAGCCGGCCGATCTGCACGACATGGATCGTGTCATCCTCAAGGAATCGCTGCGTCAGGCCCGGCGTCTGCAGCAGCGACTCAAGTTAAACTATTCTTTATGACTGTCAATCAGGAAGGGTTTGCCGTGAACGCACAACAAGAAAACAGCGGGAGCAATGGCGGTGTCGACGTGGGCCAGGTGGAGGCGATGCTGCGTGAGGAAGGACGACACCGGGCGGCGGGCAACACGCAGGCTTTCCTGGCGAAGCACGCGCCATTCAACAAGATGACGCCGGCGGCGTTGCAGCTGTTTGCCGAGAAGGCACACATCGCCTTCTACCCGGCCGGCAGCCTGATTGTCGGGCCGGATTCGGGCAATGTCCGCTTCTTCTACCTGATCGAGTCGGGCAAGGTGCAGGCGCGTCAGGCCGGCGAAGTGACCGTCACCGAATACTCCATCCTCAGCCTGGGGGCGGGCGAGAGCTTCCCGATCGGCGCGGTGACCGCTGGCCGGCCGTCGACCAACATCTACACGGCGGTCGAGGATACCTTCTGCTATCACCTGCCGGCGGAAGACTACCTGACGCTGATGTCGACCAGCCCGGAATTCAACCTGTTCTGCACGCAGTACATCGCCAGCCTGCTCGACCAGTCGCGCCGGCAACTGCAGGCCCAGTTCGCGCAGAAGGCGAGCGAGCAGCAGACGCTGAACTCGCCGCTGGTCGGTATCGGCGCCCGCAACCCGACCTCGGTGCTGCCGGAAACGCCGCTGCGCACCGCGCTGGAATCGATGTCGCAACTGGGCATCGGTTCGATGGTGGTGGCCGATGCCGAGCAGAAGCCGGTCGGCATCTTCACCCGCAGCGATCTGCTCGACCGTGTCGTGCTCGCCGATCTGCCCCTGAATTCGCCGATCAGCCAGGCGATGTCGGCGGCGCCGTTTACCCTCAACGAGCATGCGACGGCCTACGATGCGATGCTGGCGATGGCCACGCACGGCATCCGCCACGTGCTCGTTACCGATCACCATGGTCGTTTGAGTGGCGTTGTTTCCGAGCGTGACCTGTTCGCGCTGCAGCGCGTCGGCTTGCGCCAGATCCGCCAGGCCATCGAGTCGGCGCCGGATGTCGAGGCGCTCAAGGCCTCGGCCGCCGATGTCCGTCAGCTGTCGTTCAACATGCTGGCCCAGGGTATCGGTGCCGAGCAGCTGACGCAGTTCATCTCGGCACTCAACGACGCACTGACCCGGCGCGTCATCCAGCTCAACCTGGAAAATCACGATTTCTCCGGCATCGACTGGTGCTGGCTGGCCTTTGGTTCGGAAGGCCGCGATGAGCAGACCTTCAGTACCGACCAGGATAACGGCATCGTCTATCTGGTGCCCGATGGCATCGATCAGGAAGCCCTGAAGCAGCGCTTCCTGGCCTTTGCGCTGGATACCAACAAGGATCTGGACAAGGTCGGTTTCCCGCTGTGCAAGGGCAACATCATGGCCAGCAACCCGCAGTGGTGCCTGACGCTGGACGAGTGGCGCGCACAGTTCAGCAAGTGGATCCGTACGCCGGAGCCGGTGGCTTTGCTCAATGCAACGATCTTCTTCGATTTCCGGCCGCTCTACGGCAAGAGCGAGTTGTCCGACAGCATGCGCCGGCACCTGTTGTCGCAGGCCTCGGCGACGCCGATCTTCCTGCAGGCGATGGCGCGCAATGCGCTGGAAGTCGGACCGCCGCTGGGCAAGATCCGCGATTTCGTCACCGATCTGGAAGCCGATTTCCCGGGCAAGATCGACCTCAAGAAGTACGGCTCGCGCATCTTCGTCGACGTTGCCCGCATCTACGCGCTGGCGGCAGGTGTGCATGGCACCAACACCATCCAGCGTCTGCGCCTGTCGGCACAGAAGATGAACATCAAGGGCGAGGAAATCAACGCCGTGCTCGACGGCCTCAACTTCATCCAGTTGCTGCGCCTGCAGCACCAGTACCTGGAAGGTGAGCCGGGTCGCCAGGGTGACAACCTGATCGATCCGGAAAAGCTCAACGAGCTCGACCGCCGCATCCTCAAGGAATCCTTCCGTCAGGCGCGCAAGATTCAGTCGCGCCTGAAGCTCGACTACCAAGTGAATCACTGATCATGTTCGGCATCAAGAAATTCCTGTTCGGGGAAGGTCCGAACGAAAATCTCCCGGCCGACGTCAAGGCTGCCGTGACGACCTGGATCGAAGGCGAGTCCGCCGGGCTGGAGTCGTCACATTTTCTGACCCGCTACGTCGTCGTCGACATCGCCAGCGACGGCATGAATCCCGAGAGCGACCACCTCACCGGCATTGCCGCGACGGTGATGCACCAGGGCATCGTGTCGCCGCAGCAGAGTATTTATGTCGATCTGACGCAGTCGACCGCAGACGATGCTGCGGTCGACCGCCAACTGGCGGCATTTTTGCTGTTCATCGGCAAGTCGCCGCTGGTTTCCTACCATGTCGCCTTCGTCAGCACTTTCCTGCAGCAGTTGCTGAAGAAGCGTCTGGGTATCGCCTTCCAGCCGCGCTGGGTCGATCTCGCCTGGCTGCTGCCGGCGATGTTCAGCGAGAAAAGCCACAAGCCGATGCCGCTCGATGACTGGTTGACTGCCTTCGGCCTCGATGTCGGCGAGGGCCGGCGCAGTCCGAGCGAGAACAACATGCTGCTCGCCAGACTGCTGCAGATGCTGGTCGTCCGCGCCCATGCCAAGGGCGTGGACAACGTCGACGAGCTGATCGGCGAATCGAAGGCCAGCAGCCTCCTGCGTCGTACCCGCTGACGCCCGGATGCTCTCCTCGCTGACCCGGCTGCAGCGCTACTACCTCTATTACACAGGGGTATTCGCGCTGTTCGTCCTCATCCTGGCGTTGCTGGAACGCAACGGCATGCCGCCGCGCTGGGTCGGCTACGCCTTCCTGGTATTCACCGTGACGATGTACGCCACCATTGGCGTCTTCAGCCGGACCACCGATGTCTCCGAGTATTACGTGGCGGGGCGGCGGATTCCGGCCTTCTTCAACGGCATGGCGACCGGCGCCGACTGGATGAGCGCGGCGTCCTTCATGGGCCTGGCCGGGACGCTTTATCTGCAGGGTTTCCAGGGGCTGGCCTACGTCATCGGCTGGACCGGCGGCTTCGTGCTGGTGGCCTTGCTGCTCGCGCCCTACCTGCGCCGCTTCGGCCAGTACACGATTCCCGACTTTCTCTGCGCCCGCTACGGCGGCAACACGATCCGGCTGATTGCCGTGTTCGCGGCGATCCTCGCGTCCTTCGTCTATGTCGTGGCGCAGATCTACGGCGTCGGCGTCATCACCAGCCGCTTCGTCAGCCTGCAGTTCGAGGTCGGTGTTTTCGTCGGTCTCGCCGGCATCCTCGTCTGTTCCTTCCTCGGCGGCATGCGGGCGGTGACATGGACGCAGGTTGCGCAATACCTGATCCTGATCGTCGCCTACATCACGCCGGTTGCCATCCTGTCCTACAACGTTACCGGCGTTCCGGTGCCACAGATGGTTTACGGCCAGGTGCTGGAGCAGGTGACCAAGCTCGAACACCAGTTGTTCGATGCGCCGAGCGAGCTCGAGGTGCGCGAGCTTTACCGCGAACGGGCCGATCTGTATGCGCAGAAGATCATGCAGTTGCCGCATTCGCTGACGCAGGAACGCGAACGGCTGTCGATCCAGATCAACGAATTGAAATCCAGCGATGTCCAGATGCGCGAAATCGTCGCGCTGGAGCGGCAGCGGCGGGAGTTGCCGCAGGATCCGGAACAGGCCCGCGAGCGCTGGGAAAAAGAGATGTTTCTTGCGGTCGACCGCAGCAAACCGCCGATTCATCACGCCGAACCCTTTCCCGGGAGCAGCGTCGAGGAACGCGATGCACAGCGGATCAATTTCCTGGCGCTGATCTTCTGCCTGACCATCGGCACCGCCGCGCTGCCGCATGTGCTGATGCGCTACTACACGACACCGACGGTCGCGCAGGCTCGCCAGTCGGTATTCTGGTCGCTGCTGTTCATCACCATCCTGTACGTCACCGCACCGGCCTACGCGGTTTTCGCCAAGTTCGAAGTGCTCTCCAATCTGGCCGGCATCCCGATTGCCAAACTGCCCGGCTGGGTCGCGGCGTGGACCAAGGTCGGCCTGGTGTCGATCGAGGACATCAATGGCGACGGCATCCTGCAGTTTGCCGAACTGGCACTGAATCCGGACGTGATCGTGCTCGCCACGCCGGAAATCGCCGGCATGCCCTACGTGGTTTCCGGCCTGGTTGCCGCCGGTGCGCTGGCGGCGGCCCTGTCGACTGCCGACGGCCTGTTGCTGACGATCACCAGCGCGCTGTCGCACGATGTTTATTACCGGGTCTTCCGGCCGCAGTCGTCCACCCAGTTCCGGCTGGTCATCGCCAAGTCGCTGTTGCTGGTTGTTGCGGTCTTTGCCGCGACGGTGGCCGCACAAAAACCCGGCACCATCCTGTCGATGGTCGCCTGGGCTTTCTCGATCGCCGGTTCGGCCTTTTTTCCGGCATTGGTGCTGGGGATTTTCTGGGTGCGGGCAACCCGCGCCGGGGCCATTGCCGGCATGCTGGTCGGTCTGCTGCTGACGCTGTACTACATCCTGCGCCTCGAATTCGGTGGTTATTCCTGGCTGGGTTTCGACGGTGGCCGGCTCGATCCCTGGTTCCACCTGCAGTCGACATCGGCTGGCGTGTTCGGCATTGCCGCAGGGTTTGCCACCAATATTGCCGTCAGCTTGCTGACCCGGCCGTCACCGCAGGCCGCGGCGTTTCTTGAACGCATCCGGCGACCTGGTAATCAGGTGGAGGGGCCATGAGCGGAATTTCTCCCTATTGGCGCAAGACGCGCTGGCTGACCGCTTGGTTGCTGGTCGTCTGGGTCATCCTGACTTTCGGCGTCAGCTGGTTTGCCCGCGAATTGAACGAGTTTTCGTTCTTCGGCTTCCCCTTCGGCTTTTATTTCGCTGCTCAGGGGATACTGCTGTGCTATCTCGGAATCATCGTTCACTACAGCCGGCGCATGCAGGCGCTCGATACTGAATACGAAACGGAAGAGTAGGGCGGCGTGCTGCTATTCCTGATCAGCGCGTTGCGCGCCATAGTCGAAATGCTCGGCCTCAGTCTGATCGGACTGGCGCTGATGGCTGTGTTCGCCGGCAATCGTCGCGACAGCAATCCGATCTATCGCCTGTTCGCGCTGATCACCCGGGCCCCGCGCCGGCTGGCCGGCAGCCTGCTGCCAGGGCGCGAACGGCCAGTGCTGGCGGGCGTACTGTGCTTCGTCCTGCTCTTCCTGCTGTGGATCGGTCTGGCGCTCTGGCGCACCGCCCTGGTTTAGCCGGGAACGACGCCGATCAGGCGGGCAGTTGCTCGCGCAATTCGTCGAGGGCTGCGACCAGCTGGTGCTCGACTTCGTTGAGTTCCGGCAGCAACAGGTCGGCCGAGTCGCCAAGACCGTTCTGGCTCAGGTCGACGACCTCGTTGGCCAGATCATGGAAACGGTCATGCAGGGCATGCAGGCTGGCCGGGATTTCCGGTGTTCCGGCGGTGCACCGGCAAGCGGCAAAGGTAGCGCCGAGGGTGCAACTGCGATGCTCCGAGAGCGGCATGTCGGCATAGCTGCCACCGGCAAATGCATTGAGAAACTGGCGACGCCATTTGTTGTGCAGGCGTATGGCTTCGTCGATGTCGATACGCTTCATGAGTGCTTTTCCCCGGAGTGTGATGGCCGCTGTCGGCGCTTTTGTTCTGCCAAGGCGCCATTATGCCGCAGCCGGCGACAACTGCCTCAACGGCAGTGGGGAAAGCGTATCGCTCCTGCCGCTCAGCCGCGACGCAACTGGACGTGACAGGGACGACGCCAGCAGGCTGGTTTGGTCAATGCGGAGAGGTCGGGACCACGGTCGCCGAAGATGGCATGGGCCATGGCCAGACGCTTTTGTTCTTCCTCGGAAATGCCGGCGATGAGGTCGAACCATTTTTGCAGTTGCTTCATGTGATTCTCCTTGCGTGATGTACTGGATAAACGAACAGTGTCTGTAGATTAGTGCATGGCTGTTGTTATGTACAGTACTTTTTTTGTCGGCTGCTGCCAGGGTTCCGGAATGTATTCGCCCGGTTTATAATTGAACTCTTATATTGCTATGTGGACCGGCCATGCTCAGCCTGCTCTCCCTGTTGTCGAAAAACCTGATCCTGGCCATTCCGGTGACCATGCTGCTCGGATTCATGGCCGGCCTGCTGGCGCCGAGTGTCTGGATGAAGTCGTTGATCGTGCCGCTGACTTTCCTGATGGTCTATCCGATGATGGTCAGCCTGAAACTGGCCAAGGTGCTCGAAGGCGGCGATGGCAAGGCCCAGGTGCTGGCGCAGGTGATCAATTTCGCGATCATTCCTTTTGTCGCCTTCGCGCTCGGCCGCTTCTTCTTCCCTGATCAGCCGTACTACGCGATCGGCCTGTTGCTGGCGGCGTTGTTGCCGACCTCGGGCATGACCATCTCGTGGACCGGGTTTGCCGGCGGCAATCTCGGGGCGGCGGTCAAGATGACGGTGCTTGGTCTGATCCTTGGTTCGCTGGCGACGCCGTTCTACGTCCAGTGGCTGATGGGGGCGACGGTACCGGTTGATCTGTGGGCGGTCTTCCTGCAGATCGTCTTCATCGTTTTCCTGCCGATGCTTGCCGGCCATCTGACGCAGTCCCGGTTGTTGAAGAAATACGGCCAGAAAGCGTTTCAGAGCGAATGGGCGCCGCGTTTCCCGCCGTTCTCGACGCTCGGCGTGCTCGGCATCGTCTTTGTCGCCATGGCGCTCAAGGCCGAACAACTGTTGGCCCGGCCGGAAGAACTGCTGCACCTGGCCTGGCCGCTGCTGGCGCTGTACGGGATCAACTACCTGCTCAGCAGTGTTGTCGCCAAAGCCTTACTGCCACGCGGTGACGCCATTGCGCTGGTCTATGGCACGGTGATGCGCAACCTGTCGATCGCGCTGGCGCTGGCAATGAACGCCTTCGGCGCGGCCGGCTCGGATGCCGCGCTGGTGATCACGCTGGCCTACATCATCCAGGTGCAGTCGGCGGCCTGGTATGTGAAGCTGACGGATCGCCTGTTCGGCAAGAAGGTCGGCTGATCCGGATGAAAAAATCCCCGCCCCGGAAATTGTTTCCGGGACGGGGATTGTCTTTGGCCGGCTGAATCAGGCCAGGTCGAAGCGGTCGGCGTTCATGACCTTCGCCCAGGCGGCGACGAAGTCACGGACGAATTTCTCCTGGTTGTCATCCTGGGCATAGACCTCGGCGTAGGCGCGCAGCACCGAGTTCGAACCAAAGACCAGGTCAACCCGGGTGGCGGTCCAGCGGGTCGCGCCGGTGGCACGGTCACGGATCTCGTACAGGTTGCGTCCGGCCGGTTTCCATGTGTAGGCCATGTCCGTCAGGTTGACGAAGAAGTCGTTGCTCAAGGTGCCGATGCGATTGGTGAACACGCCGTGCCGGCTGCCGCCGTGGTTGGTGCCGAGTACCCGCATGCCGCCGATCAGCGCGGTCATTTCGTGTGCGGTCAGCCCCAGCAACTGGCTGCGGTCGAGCAGCAATTCCTCGGCGCTGACGACGTAATCCTTCTTCAGCCAGTTACGGAAACCGTCGGCGACGGGTTCGAGCACTGCGAAGGATTCGACATCGGTCATCTCCTGCGTGGCTTCGCCACGTCCGGGCGCGAAGGGCACGACCACATCGAAACCGGCGGCCTTGGCGGCCTGTTCGACACCGACATTGCCAGCGAGCACGATGACATCGGCGATGCTGGCGCCGGTCTGTGCCGCAATCCCTTCGAGGACGGCCAGTACCTTGGCCAGGCGGGCTGGCTCATTGCCTTCCCAGTCCTTTTGCGGGGCCAGGCGGATGCGTGCACCGTTGGCACCGCCGCGCTTGTCGGAGCCGCGGAAGGTCCGGGCGCTGTCCCAGGCGGTCGCCACCATGTCACTGATGCTCAGGCCGCAGGCGGCGATCTTTGCCTTGACGGCTGCGACGTCGTAATCCGCATTGCCTGCCGGCACCGGGTCCTGCCAGATCAGGTCTTCCTGCGGCACGTCCGGGCCGAGGTAACGGGCTTTCGGTCCCATGTCGCGATGGGTCAGCTTGAACCAGGCACGGGCGAAGATTTCCGAGAAGTAGGCCGGGTCCTGATGGAAGCGCTCGGAGATCTTGCGGTACTCGGGGTCGAACTTCAGGGCCATGTCGGCGTCGGTCATCATCGGCTTGCAGCGGATCGAGGGATCTTCGACATCGACCGGCATGTCTTCTTCGCGGATGTTGATCGGCTCCCACTGGTGGGCACCGGCCGGTGATTTGGTCAGCCACCAGTCGTAACCAAGCAGCAGGTCGAAATAGCCGTTGTCCCATTGCGTCGGATGTGTCGTCCAGGCGCCTTCGATGCCGCTGGTCACGGTGTCGCGGCCGATGCCACGACTGCTGTGATTGTTCCAGCCCATGCCTTGTTCAGCCAGTTCGGCGGCCTCGGGTGCCGGGCCGAGATTGGCCGCGTTGCCATTGCCGTGCGCCTTGCCGACAGTATGCCCGCCGGCCGTCAGGGCGACGGTTTCCTCGTCGTTCATGGCCATGCGGGCGAAGGTGACACGCATGTCGTGGGCGGTCTTGAGCGGATCGGGCTTGCCGTCGACGCCTTCCGGGTTGACGTAGATCAGGCCCATCATCACCGCGGCCAGCGGGTTTTCCAGATCGCGTTCGCCGGAGTAGCGGCTGCCGGCGGCGCCGGTCGGGGCCAGCCATTCCTTTTCCGAACCCCAGTAAATGTCCTTTTCCGGATGCCAGATATCTTCGCGGCCAAAGGCGAAACCGAAGGTCTTCAGACCCATCGATTCGTAAGCCATGTTGCCGGCGAGAATCATCAGGTCAGCCCAGCTGATCTTGTTGCCGTATTTTTTCTTGATCGGCCACAACAGGCGGCGGGCCTTGTCGAGATTGGCGTTGTCGGGCCAGGAATTCAGCGGTGCGAAGCGCTGGTTGCCCTTGCCGCCACCGCCACGGCCGTCGGCGATGCGATAGGTACCAGCCGAGTGCCAGGCCATGCGGATCATCAGGCCGCCGTAGTGGCCCCAGTCGGCCGGCCACCAGGGCTGGCTGTCGGTCATCAGCGCCTTGACGTCGTTCTTCAGTGCGGCGACGTCGAGTTTCTTCAGTTCTTCCCGGTAGTTGAAACCGGCACCCATCGGGTTGGTCTTGCTGTCGTGCTGATGCAGGATGTCGAGGTTCAGGGCCTTGGGCCACCAATCCATGCTCGCCGTGCTTGCCGACGTGGCGCCGCCGTGCATTACCGGACATTGCCCGCCAGATGCCTTGTGATTTCCATCCATAGTCATTTTTCTCTCCTGTTTATGCCGCGTTGATAGTGACGACAAACTGATGGTAGATAGTTAGCTATGGATTAGCTAATTGATTAAGCAGATTTTCTCGATAGGGACTGGCTATGGTTTTCGGCGCTGCGTGAGTCGCTCAGTGGAAATTGCGAAAATCTTGCGGTCGACCGCAAGATCGGCAAAAAAATGCCCGGTATGAAACCGGGCCAAGGCGTGAAGGCGGAGGTGGATTTGCCTAGACGTTTCTCAGTGCCAGTGTCCAGGCTTCCATGGCCTGGTTGGCGGGTTGCATCGGGGCTTCCATGAAGCTGATGACGAATTTGTCGGCGAGCTCGGCGATGCCGATCGAGCGCGGGCGGACGGCGAGCACCTGCGGATTCGGAATGGCGAAGCCGAAGCAGAAGACGATATCGACGGCGGCGACGAGGCCCGGCATGATCTCGCCGCCGATTTTCGTCGTGTGTGCAAGGTGGTCGAAGACGGCGATGAAATGCACCTTCGGGTTTTCGGCGATCTTGGCCTTGTAGTAATCGACCAGCGCCGGGACGGACTGGAAGCTGGTTTCGTGCTTGCCGATCTCGGCGACGAAAACCGGGTATTTGTCGTTGAACAGGCTTTGTTTCATGGCTGGGTCCTTGGCTCAGTGGGAGTGGTGTTCGTCGTCGCAGGCGAAAACGAGACTGCGCGTCAGCAGGCAGCCGGCGAGAAAATCGGCAATGGCGCGGTCGGGGTCTTCTTCGCAGGCGAGCAGGGGTTGCACGCCGAGATCGATCAGCCGGCGGAACAGGTTGCTGCCCATGCCGCCGGTGATCAGCACGTTGATCCCGGCCAGTGCGTCGGGCAGGCCGGCGTGGCTGGCATGGAAGCTCTGTTCGATTGGCAGTTCGACCAGGCGCTTGCCGGCAACGCGGTCGGCGTCGATGTCGTAGAGCCAGAACTTGCGGCACTTGCCCGCGTGTTCGGTGATCGTCCGGCGATTCTGGCTGGTAATGGCGATTTGCATGGTGTGCCTCAAATAGGAAGGAACGAGTGGCCGATGCTGTCCAGACGGATGACGGCCAGGGTGAGCGCGGCGACACAGGCGGTGGCGGAGAGCAGCCAGCGTGGCAGCCAGTGCAAGGGCACGAAGCCGACGCCGCGGACGAAGCCGGCGCTCATCGACCAGAACAGCAGCATTGCTGCCGGATGGTCGGCATGGCCGGCGGCATTGGTGGCGATGCCGGGGAGGACGGTCATCACCACCAGGATGAGCAGGGCGATGGTCAGGGGCAGCCATGCCATGCCGGGTCCTGCCGCCGGTTCGGGGAGGGCGTCAGCGCCCATTGCGTTCTTCCTCGAAGTCCCCCCAGAGCGTGTTGAGGATGGCGAGCAGCACGGCAAAGCCGATGCCGAGTATCCAGGCGAAATACCACATGATGTTTTCCTTTCAGGTCTTGTCGAATTCGTCGCTGCCGATGATCAGGCGGGTATCCGTCAGATACTGGTGCGGCGGGATTTCCAGGTTGGTCGGGGCCGGCTTGTTCTTGAACACGCGGCCGGCGAAGTCGAAGGTCGAGCCGTGGCACGGGCAGAAGAAGCCGCCCGGCCAGTCAGCGCCGAGCGCTGGATCACCGGGCGTGAACACGTTCGACGGCGAGCAGCCGAGATGGGTGCAGATGCCGACGGCGACCAGCATTTCCGGCACCCGCGAGCGCGTTTCGTTGGCGGCGTAGGCCGGCTGCTGCGAAGCGACGGCCGAGCCGGGATCGGCCAGCATCGGCTCGGCCTTTTTCAGCGCAGCGAGCATTTCCGGCGTGCGGTTGAGGATCCACACCGGCTTGCCGCGCCATTCGACGACGATCATGTCGCCCGGGGCCAGATTGCCGATATCGACTTCGACCGGCGCGCCGGCGGCGAGCGCGCGATCGGACGGCATCAGGCTGCTGACGAAGGGCACGATGGCGGTCAGTGCCAGCGCGCCGCCGGCGCCGACGGTGGCCATCATCCACTGGCGGCGGGCCGGGCTGTCACAGACGGTGAAGGATTCACCCGAGCACAGGCATTCGGACATGTGCATCTCCTTTAATAAGCGGCATGGTCGTTTTCACGGATGTAGGCAGCGGTGACCTTGCCGGCCATCACCTTGTAGGCCCAGCCGGTGTAGGCAATGATGATCGGCATGAAGATCAGCGTCGCCCAGAGCATGATGTTCAGCGTCAGGTGGCTGGAAACGCTGTCCCAGACGGTGAGGCTGGCGCGCAGGTCGGTCGATGACGGCATGATGAACGGGAACAGCGAGACGCCGGCGGTGCCGATCACGCCGACGATGGCCAGCGACGAGGCGACGAAAGCGGCCAGCGTCGCGCCATTGACCGCCAGCAGCATGGCCGCCGCCGTGCCGGCATAAGCCAGCGCCGGCAACGCCATGGTCAGCGGATACTTGTCGTAATTGGCAAGCCAGGCGCCCGGTTGGCGAATGACTTCCTTGTCCAGCGGATTGGGCAGCGCAGCGGGGTCGACCGCAGAAACGATGGCAAAACCGTCAATGCCCTGCCACAGCCAGATGCCGGCCACCGAGAAGGTCGCCAGCAAGAGGCTGCCGAAGGCCAGCATGGCAACCTGGGTGCGGCGATAGATGGCGCCTTCGGTGCGGTGCATCAGGTACACCGCGCCGTGGAAGGTGATCATCGCCGTCGACACGACGCCGCAGAGCAGGGCGAAGGGATTGAGCAGGGCCCAGAAACTGCCGGTGTAGGTCGACATCAGGTTGTCGGCGAAGGTGAAGGGCACGCCCTGGAACAGGTTGCCGAAAGCGACGCCGAAGATCAGCGGCGGCACGGCGCCGCCGACGAACAGACCCCAGTCCCAGGTGTTGCGCCAGGTCGGGTTGGCGATCTTGCTCCGGTAGTCGAAGCCGACCGGGCGGAAGAACAGCGCCCAGAGCACGGCCAGCATCGCCCAGTAGAAGCCGGAGAAAGCGGTTGCGTAAACCAGCGGCCAGGCGGCGAAGATGGCGCCGCCGCCGGTGATGAACCAGACCTGGTTGCCGTCCCAGTGCGGGCCGACGGTGTTGATGACGACGCGGCGCTCGACGTCGTCCTTGCCGACGAAGGGCAGCAGCGTGCCGACGCCCATATCGTGGCCGTCCATGATGGCGAAGCCGACCAGCAGGACGCCGACCAGCAGCCACCAGATGAGTTTCAGCGTGGGGTAATCGAAGATCATGATGCTTTCCTCAGGCGTGAGCGTGTGCGGTTTCGTTGTCGTAGCGGCCGGTGCCGAGGCTGCCCGGTCCCTGTTTGGCGAAGCGCACCATCAGGTACATCTCGACCACCAGCAGCAGCGTGTAGAAGCCGATGAAGCCGGCCAGCGAGCCGTACAGGTTGCCGACCGACAGCGTCGAGACCGACATGTGGGTCGGCAGCACACCGTAGATGGTCCAGGGCTGGCGACCGTATTCGGCAACGAACCAGCCGAGCTCGCAGGAAATCCACGGGATCGGCAGCATCCACAGTGCGCTGTGCAGTAGCCAGCGCTTCTCGGCGAAATTGCCCTTGACCGAGTACCACAGCGCGGCGCCGAACAAGGCCAGCATCAGGAAGCCGAAGGCGACCATCAGGCGGAAGGTCCAGAACAGCGGAGCGACGCGCGGGATGGTGTCGGCGACGGCTTTTTCAATGATTTCTGGCGTCGCGGTGCCGACATCGACGACGTACTTCTTCAGCAGCAGACCGAAGCCGAGGTCGGCAACGTGCTGTTCGAACAACGCTTTGGTTTCGGCGTCTGCCGGGTTCTTGCGCAGCTTTTCCAGGGCGCCGACGGCGATCTGGCCGGACAGGATGCGTTCGCGGTTCTTCTCGCGGATTTCCTTGATGCCGGGAATCTGCTTGTCGAGCGAACGGGTGCCGATGATGCCCATGACCCACGGGATTTCGATGGCGAAGTCGTTCTTCATCTCGGCTTCGTTGGGAATCGCGATGATGTTGAAGCCGGCTGGTGCCGGTTCGGTTTCCCACATCGCCTCCATCGCGGCGAGCTTGGTCTGCTGGGCTTCACCGACGGTGTAGCCGGATTCGTCACCGAGCACGATGACCGAGCAGATCGACGCGAAACCGAAGGCGGCAGCGATACGGAAGCTCTTGCGGGCGAAGTCGACATTGCGGCCGCGCAGCAGGTAGAAGGCCGAGATCGACAGCACGAACATGGCGCCGGTAACGTAGCCGGCCGACACGGTATGGACGAACTTGGCCTGCGCGTCCGGGTTGAACAGCACGGCCCAGAAATCGACCATTTCCATGCGCATGGTCACGTAGCTAAACTCGGCGCCGACCGGATTCTGCATCCAGCCGTTGGCGATCAGGATCCACAGCGCCGACAGGTTGGTGCCGACGGCCATGAGGATGGTGACGAGCAGATGCTGCTTGCGCGACAGACGGTCCCAGCCGAAGAAGAACAGGCCGATGAAGGTCGATTCGAGGAAGAAGGCCATCAGGCCCTCGATCGCCAGCGGGGCGCCGAAAATGTCGCCGACGTAGTGCGAGTAGTAAGCCCAGTTGGTGCCGAACTGGAACTCCATGGTGATGCCGGTGGTCACGCCGAGCGCGAAGTTGATGCCGAACAGCTTGCCCCAGAAGCGGGTCATGTCCTTGTAGATGGTCTTGCCGGTCATGACATACGCGGATTCCATGATGACGAGAATCCAGGTCATGCCGATGGTCAGCGGCACGAACAGGAAGTGGTACATCGCGGTGATCGCGAACTGCAGTCGGGACAGGTCGACGAGCTCTTCACTGAGCATCGGTTTCTCCTTGCTGGGCGGTGGTGAAATGGCGGGCGGCAGTCGTGTCGTCGACAGCGACCCGCGCGTCGCGGATGAACAGCCACCAGATCGCCGTCAGGACGATCAGCTTGGCGATGACGAGAAGGATCAGTTCGCGTCTGAGTCGGCGGTTGCGTCGGTCCATGGCAGGCTCCGGTGGTTGAATAACAGCATTTACTTATCAAGAGCCGTGCCAGCATCGTCAGGGGCGAAAAGTTTCGCCAAGGCATTGATTTTCAAGCCTACGACATTACGTCGCAGGTCGATTTCTGGCTTTTTTCTGCCATCTGTGGCAGTGTTTGGCAGTGATTGATGGCGGAAGGTGGCAGTAAAATGGCAGACAACGACGTGGCAGACAGCCCCCAACTCAGCGAACTGGTTTCCTTCCTGCAGACCTTGCCCGAGCCGCACATCCTGTGCGACCGCAACTACCGGATCATTGCCGCCAACGACGCTTACCGCGCCAACTGGCTGGACCAGCAGGAAGTCGTCGGGCGCAAGTGCTACGAGGTCTCGCACCGCTACGATGTGCCCTGCGACCAGGCCGGCGAGTTCTGCCCGCTGCAGCGCAGCCTGCGCTCCGGCCAGCGCGAGCGCGTGCTGCACCTGCATCACACGCCGCAGGGCGAGAGCTTCGAGAACATCGAGTTGTCGCCGATTCGCGATGCCAGCGGCGAAATCGTCTATTACATCGAGAAGCTCGAACCGCTGCCCGGGGCTCGCAGCCAGGCGCACGCGCAGGGGCTGATCGGCCGTTCGCCGGCTTTCGTGCGCATGATGGAAATGGTCGCCCGCGTCGCGCCGTCCGACGCCGCCGTTCTCCTGCAGGGCGAATCGGGGACCGGCAAGGAACTGGTCGCCGGCGCCATCCACCGGATCAGCAAGCGCGCCGATCAGCCCTTTGTTGCGGTCGACTGCTCGGGATTGCCGGAAACGCTGTTCGAGAGCGAACTGTTCGGCCACGAGCGCGGCGCCTTCACCGGCGCCACCGCGCGCAAGACCGGGCTGGTCGAGGCGGCGGCAGGCGGTACGCTGTTCCTCGACGAGGTCGGCGACATTCCGCTGTCGATCCAGGTCAAGCTGCTGCGCCTGCTCGAAACCGGCACCTACCGCCGGGTCGGCTCGCCGGAACTGCGCAAGGCCGAGGTCCGCATCGTCTCGGCGACGCACCGGCCGCTGGCCGAAATGGTCGAGGCCGGCAGCTTCCGCCAGGATCTGTTCTACCGGCTGAACATCTTCCCGATCTTCCTGCCGCCGCTGCGCGAGCGCGGCGACGACGTGCTGCTGCTGGCCGAGGCGCTGCTCGCCCGGGTCGCCGCCGGGCGCAAGCTGACGCTGTCGGCAGCGGCGCAGGCCTGGCTGGTCGGTTACCCGTATCCGGGCAACGTGCGCGAACTGCGCAACCTCCTTGAACGCGCCTGTCTGCTCTGCGACGGTGACGAGATCCAGCGCGAACATCTGCCGGCGACCGAAAATGTCGAATTTTCACGGTCGACCGCAATATTTGTCCAAAAACCGCCGCCCCCGGATTTCGCCACGCTTGCCCGCAATTTCAAAGGCAGCCGCAAGGCCCTGGCGCAGCAACTGGGTCTGTCTGAGCGCACCTTGTACCGGCGCTTGAAGATGGCGGGTTTGTTATAGCAATTCCGTATCGATGAAATTTGCTTAATCAATTGGATCAATCGACTCGGGCTTTCTAACATGCTCCCTGATTCGTCAAATTCACTTATTGCCAGGGAGAACACCATGCTCGACGCCGCCATCAAGATCCAACTCAAGGCCTATCTCGAACGCCTGCAACGCCCGATCGAACTGGTCGCGACGCTGGACGACAGCGCCAAGGGCGAGGAAATGCGTTCCCTGCTCAACGACATTCTCGACTGCTCGACCAAGGTCAGTCTGCGCGAAGACAATGGCAGCGAACTGTGCCCGTCCTTCGCCATCGGCATCCCCGGCGAAGCGCCGCGCATCCGTTTCGCCGGCCTGCCGATGGGCCACGAATTCACCTCGCTGGTGCTGGCACTGC
>Ga0209066_10000227_pt1 | contig 85559 bp, 79 predicted proteins | sample All_14_2_FD_187198 | JGI IMG/M metagenome (GOLD analysis project Ga0209066, IMG submission 187198) | Freshwater microbial communities in response to fracking from Pennsylvania, USA - Allegheny Zone_MetaG_DW_15 (SPAdes) (version 2) ...
AATTCCGGCGAGTGGTTCCGCCGCTTCCTTCTCGTCATGCTCTTGCTCCATTTCATGGCCGTCACGCGGCCGTCAGTTGAGCAAGGCTATCACTTATCCTACTGTCCGACTTTTCGGGGCCGCCTCTGTGAACAGGTAAAGCGCAGCGATGGCAAAGCTCATCGCAGCCTGGAAACGGTAGGCATTGGAACAGACCGGCGCAATATCGAAACGCAGCATGAAAAACTCCGTAAATATAAGTATCTTCTAATTTTACAATGGTGCAGCACAACAATCAATCCGGTCACACGGGGGTAACCTTGGTTAAACATAATGACTGACGCCATCCGCTCGTCGCACATCAGGTGCCACACAAAATCCCCGACCGATTACTGAAACTGTTTGGCCTCTGCCAAGCCGGCACACCGGACTGGCGAGGCCTTGCCTACGGCATCTGGGTTTTTTCGCTGCTGCTGATCAGTACGACCTGGCTGGTCACCTGGCAACTGATGGCGTCAGAACAAGCACTTCAATTGCAGTACGCCCGCCACCACCAGCAAAATCTGACGGCCATCATTGGTGAAAATCTCAGCCAGGTACTTGATCGCGGCCGCATCCTGGCGATCGCCGCAGCCAGCGGCTTTGATGGGCTTGCCGGGGAAACAGGCAAGCAAGTGGGTGCCATGCGCTCGGTGGACAAGGCGATCATCCGCATTGCCATCTACGACAATGCGCTGCAGCAGCGCTATTCCTCCTCACCGGCGAGGCCTTCCGGGAAGCTGACAGAAGCAATCCGCTCGGCAATCACCCAGCCGGCCGTGGATAGTTCGCCAAGGCTTGGCCCGATACCGGATTCCGACGAGGAGGCGTGGCAGTTTCCCCTGTTTTTCCCCCTGCAGGGCAAAGATGGAAGCCGGCTGGGAATCATGCATCTGGTTGTTGATCTCGGCTATTTCCTCCAGCTCTATCGACCGATCGAACTCGGCAGAAGCGGCAACATAAAGATTCTCAAGGCTGATGGCGAGAACATCGCCGAGGCCACTCAGGCTGGCCTGATTCTGAGCCCCCGGAAGAGCGGCTTCTCCGGCGAGTCGCTCGCACGATCAGGTGAATGCCAGCAGTGGGCAGTTCCGAACGCCATCGGCAAGGCTTATTTCGGCTGCTTTCGCCACCTGGACAACTATCCGCTGATCGTCGCCGTCACCCGCAGTGTCGACGACATCCAGGCCGATCTGACCACCAGCCAGTTCCGGATCAAACTGACCCTGAGCATCACGACACTGTTCATCCTGCTGTTCACGTTCTGGATCACGCGCAGCATCGCCCGTCAAAGAGCACTGTTCGAGGCACTGAAAATCTCCAATGACGAAAAGTATCTGCTGATCTTCCAACTGGAAGAAGAAAAGCAACGCGCCATCGAACTGGCGGCCCACGATCACCTGACCGGCCTGCATAACCGGCGCATGTTCAACGAACTTGCCGCCAGTCACATCGCCCGGGCACGACGCAGCCGGAAGCACTATGCCTTGCTCTACATCGACCTCGACCGTTTCAAGAAAATCAACGACACCCTCGGACACCATGTCGGCGACCTGCTGTTGCAGGGTGTCGCCGAACGCCTGCGGACGACGCTGAGAAAATCCGACCTGATCGCGCGCCTGGGCGGTGACGAATTCGCCTGCCTGCTCATCGGCCTGGAAAGCATCGACGACACCTCTGCGGTAGCGGCCAAGCTTATCGACGAGATCTCCCGGCCTTACGCCAATCTCGATGGCCATGAAATACAGGTCAGCCCGAGCATCGGCGTCGCGCTGTTTCCGCGCGACGGCCAGGATGAGGAAACCCTCTGTCGCCATGCCGATATCGCCATGTACCGCGCCAAACATTCCGGACGGGGGAAGTATGTTTTTTACGACCCGATGCTCAACCCCTCCGGCGAACACCGTTTCAATATCGAACAACGCTTGCCGGCGGCCATCAGCGGTGGCGAAATGGTCCTGCATTACCAGCCCAAAGTCAGTCTCGCCGACTACCGCATTGTCGGGCTCGAAGCCCTCGTCCGCTGGAACCATCCGGAATTCGGCCTGGTTTATCCTGGCGAATTCATCGCCTTGGCAGAAGAAACCGGGTTGATCAACGCGCTCGGTGACTGGGTCGCCGAAGCCTGCTGCCGGCAACTGGCGGAATGGACCCGCGAAGCGCTGCCGGTCGTTCCGATTGCCTTCAATGTTTCGCCGATCCAGCTGCAGGATGACCAATTCGCAACACGCATCGCCGGCTACGCCGAGCGCCATGGCGTGCCAACACACTTGCTCGATATCGAGATCACCGAAAATCTGCTGGTCGACTCGCTGGCCAGCGCCGAAACACTGCTGCATGAGATCTCCGCGCTCGGAATCAGCATCGCGCTGGACGATTTCGGCACCGGCTTCTCCAGCCTGTCCCACGTGCGCCAGCTGCCCATCGACTGTATCAAGATCGACCGCAGTTTCATCAATAACATCCGCGAAAGTCAGGACGATGCGGTCATCGTCGATTCGATGATCACCCTCGCCCACAATCTGGGCATCCGGGTTATTGCTGAAGGCGTCGAGATGCTCGAACAGATACGCCACCTGAAAACCGCTGGCTGCGACGAGGCGCAGGGCTACTGCCTGAGTCGCCCGGTCAATGCCGAAAGCACCCGCGACCTGCTGTTGCGTTCCACCCTGGTACCTGCATGAAACCTGCCGCTCTGCTGTCCATCCTCGCGCTGATTGCTTCGTTCACCCAAACTGCCTGGTCGGCACCGGGCAATCCGGTTTGCGAAGAGCCGTCCAGCATCCGTTTCGCGATGGTGCCGCAGCGTGCTGCGGAAACGCTGTTGGCCCGTTACCAGCCATTGCTCGATCACATCGCACGTAAAACCGGCAAACCGGTCGAACTGATTCCATCGGCCTCCTACGGCGCGGTCATCGAAGGGCTACTGGCCGGCACGATCGACCTGGCCGAACTCGGGCCGGCGGCCTACGCCATCGCCGTGCACCGTGGCGCCGACATCGAGCCTTTCGCCTCGTTCGCCCGGACCGGCAGCGACACACCTTTGCAAGCCGATTTTTATCACTCGCTGCTGGTAGTGCGCCAGGACGCTGGGCTCAGTACGCTGGCGCAGTTGCAGAACAAGCGCTTGAGCCTGACCGATCCGGCCAGCACATCGGGCGCCCTGATTCCGCGGCAAGCCGTGCTGCGTCTAACCGGACAACGTCTGGAGGAATACTTCGGCACGATCACCTTCGCCGGCTCGCACGACCGGAGTATCGAGGTCGTTCAGCAAGGCATGGCCGATGCGGCCTTTGTTTCGCACAACGCGCTGGACGAAGCCATCCGCCGCAATGCACTGAAACCCGGCGAACTCTCGGTGCTCTGGCGCTCGCCGCCGATCCCGATTGACCCCTTCGTCTATCGACGCAAGCTCTGTGCGCCGTTAATCGCGAAGATAGGCAACGCCTTCCTGGGCGATCCACGGCCACTTCGCCGCATGTTTCAAAACCTGAAAAAATCGGGTTTTGCGCCGGTCAACCACACGACCTTCCAGCCAATCAGCGAGCTTTACGCCTCCCGCCCCTGATAGCGCTTTTCACCGGCCGGGACGGCGAACGGCAACCAGTTTTCCGGCGGCGGCAACGGACAGGTGGCGAACGGCGTGAAGGCGCAGGGCGGATTGAAGGCGCGGTTGAAATCGAGCGTGATCCGGCCGTCGACCGCAGGATTCGCCTTCAGGAAGCGACCGGCGCCATACGTTTCCTTGCCGCTCGTGCGGTCGCGGAAGACGAAGAAGACCTCGCGCTCGCCAACCGACATCGGCAAAAGTTCGACATTTTGCCCGTCGACCGCAAAAACCGCCCGGAAGGCAACGCTGACCGGCTTCAGTTCGCCGCTGACGTTGGGCACTTCCATCATCAGCGGTGCTTCGAGCGGCAACCAGTCAGCCGTGATAATCCAGGCCGGATCTTCCGGAAAACAGGCAAGGCCGGCAAAAGGCCGGCGGCTGGCCCACTCGCGGTCACGCAGCCGGACGGCCAGCCGGCTATCGCGGTCGACGACGAAAAATGACAGATTTTCATGGTCGACCGTGGAAGGCTTCCCTTCACGATCGGTCTGCAATTCACGTTCGCTGCCATCGGCCGCCCGCCAAAGCAGACGCCCGGCCTGCCAGTCGAGTTCGCCCAGCCAGGCCGGACCGGACGGCAGCCGCACCGGACAAACGTCGCCGCTGCCGACCCGGTTGCTGCCAGGCTCCAGCCAGAACAGGCCGACCAGACCAAGCCAGCTGTCCGGCCCGGACAGTTCCGCGTGACGGGCCTGCCGCCAATTCTCCAGCGCAACTTTCATTTGCTTACAATCCTTCTGTTACCCTTTTCGCGGCTTGGCCGTTATCCATCGTACGGTCCACATCAACGAGAGAGCAAATCATGAAAAAAATCCTGCTGGCTGCATTGATCGCAGCTACCCCGCTGTTCGCCGGTGCCAGCGACGTGCGTGTCGACGTCGACTCACTCCGCGTCCAAACCGGCGGCGTCACTGTCACTTTTGGCAGCCGCAACGACCGCGGCTACTACTGGGACGGCCAGGAATGGCGCGAACCGGTGTACTGGAAGAAGCACCACGGCCCACGCGGCGAGAAATACTATACCGGGCGACCGCAGGGCGTACCGCACCAGGGTCCGGGTTTCTGCCCGCCGGGCCAGGCCAAGAAGGGCAACTGCTGAACAAAGGGCGGGTCTGACGACCCGCCCTTGTCATTTACTGATCCGTTTCAGCCCTTGGCAAAGCGCATGATCCCGCCGGTCGCCGGGTCACAGCTGACATGAATCGTATCCTTGGCGACGAACTTCCCTTCCAGAATCGCCTTCGCCAGCGGATTCTCGATCTGCTGCTGGATTGCCCGCTTCAGCGGCCGCGCGCCGAACACCGGATCGAAGCCGGCCTGTGCCAGTTCGGCCAGCGCACTGTCGTCGACAACGATGGCCATGTCGAGCTGGGCCAGCCGCTTTTCGAGATAGCCGAGCTGGATCTTCGCGATGCCGGCGATGTGTTTTTCATCGAGCGCATGGAAGACGACCACTTCGTCGATGCGGTTGATGAACTCCGGCCGGAAGTAGTTTTTCACTTCCGCCATCACCGCCACCTTGATCACGCCGTAATCGTCGCCCGACATCTGCTGGATCATCTGGCTGCCGAGGTTGGAGGTCATGACGATCACCGTGTTCTTGAAATCTACGGTACGCCCCTGACCGTCCGTCATCCGGCCATCGTCGAGCACCTGCAGCAGCACGTTGAAGACATCCGGATGCGCCTTCTCGACTTCATCGAGCAGGATCACCGAGTACGGCTTGCGCCGCACCGCCTCGGTCAGGTAACCGCCTTCCTCATAGCCGACATAGCCCGGCGGCGCGCCGATCAGACGGGCGACCGAGTGCTTTTCCATGAACTCGCTCATGTCGATGCGGATCAGGTGATCCTCGGCATCGAACATGAATTCAGCCAGCGCCTTGCACAATTCGGTCTTGCCGACACCGGTCGGGCCGAGGAAGAGGAAGGAACCATACGGCCGATTAGGATCGGACAGCCCGGCGCGCGAACGACGGATGGCATCGCCAACCAGACGCACGGCTTCGTCCTGGCCGACGACGCGCTTGTGCAGGCGCTCTTCCATGTGCAGCAGTTTTTCGCGCTCGCCCTGCATCATCTTGCTCACCGGGATGCCGGTTGCGCGTGAGACGACCTCAGCGATTTCCTCGGCGCCGACCTGGGTGCGCAGCAGCTTGTTCTTCTGCCCACCGCCCTCGCCGGCCACTTCGGCGGCCTTCAATTGCGCTTCGAGTTGCGGCAGCTTGCCGTATTGCAGTTCGGCCACTTCGCCGAGCTTGCCCTCGCGCTGCAGGCGGACGATATCGGCCTTCAGGTGGTCGATCTCTTCCTTGATCTGGGCGGAACCGAGGACGGCCGACTTCTCGGCCTTCCAGATTTCCTCCAGATCGGAATATTCCTTGGTCAGCTTGGCGATTTCTTCCTCGATCAAGCCGAAGCGTTTCTTCGACCCTTCGTCCTTCTCCTTCTTCACCGCCTCGCGCTCGATCTTCAGCTGGATGATGCGACGATCAAGCTTGTCCATCACTTCCGGCTTGGAATCGATTTCCATCTTGATCCGCGCCGCCGCTTCGTCGATCAGGTCGATCGCCTTGTCGGGCAGGAAACGGTCAGTGATGTAACGATGGCTCAACTCCGCCGCGGCGACGATGGCCGGGTCGGTGATGTCGACACCGTGGTGCAGTTCGTACTTTTCCTGCAGGCCGCGCAAGATGGCGATGGTCGATTCGACCGACGGCTCGTCGACCAGCACTTTCTGGAAACGACGCTCGAGCGCAGCATCCTTTTCGATGTACTTGCGGTACTCGTTGAGCGTGGTGGCGCCGATGCAATGCAGTTCGCCGCGCGCCAGCGCCGGCTTCAGCATGTTGCCGGCGTCCATGGCACCCTCCGCCTTGCCGGCGCCGACCATGGTGTGCAGTTCGTCAATGAACAGGATGATCCGGCCGGCTTCCTGCGACACTTCCTTCAACACCGACTTCAGCCTTTCCTCGAACTCGCCGCGATACTTGGCGCCAGCGAGCAGGCCGGCCATGTCGAGGACCAGCACCTTCTTGCCTTTCAGCGTTTCCGGCACTTCGTCATTGACGATGCGCTGGGCCAGGCCTTCGACGATGGCGGTCTTGCCGACGCCCGGTTCGCCGATCAGCACCGGGTTGTTCTTGGTCCGCCGTTGCAGGATCTGGATGGCGCGGCGGATTTCATCGTCACGACCGATCACCGGGTCGAGCTTGCCCTGGGCAGCGCGCTCGGTCAGATCGATGCAGTATTTCTTCAGCGATTCGCGCTGGCCTTCGGCTTCCTGGGAATCGACGCCCTGCCCGCCGCGCACGGCCATGATCGCAGCCTCGATGGATTTGCGGGAAAGGCCATGCTGTTTGGCAAGGCGGCCGGTTTCGTTCTTGTCCTCACAGAGCGCGAGCAGGAACATTTCGCTGGCGATGAACTGATCGCCGCGCTTCTGCGCTTCCTTGTCGGTCAGGTTGAGCAGGTTGCCCAGGTCGCGGCCAACCGAAACATCGCCACCGTGGCCCTCAACCTTGGGCAGCCGGGTCAGCGCCTGTTCAAGATCGCGCTTGAGGCCGGGTACATTGACGCCGGCGCGCCCCAGCAGCGAGGACGTGCCGCCTTCATCCTGCTGTAACAATGCCAGCAGCAGATGTTGCGGTTCGATGAACTGCTGGTCGTTACCATTGGCCAGGCTCTGTGCGTCAGCCAATGCTTCCTGGAACTTGGTGGTGAATTTGTCGATACGCATGTAAAACTCCCGTCGGGAATGATCTGATGTTCGGAAAATGCGGTCACATTCCGAAATTTCAAGGGCAAACCTATAGCCTCAGGAGTACCCCCTATTGCGCAGGGGAAATTTGCGGGTAAGCTTGGCAAACTGTTACAAAGCAACATCACAAGCGAAACAAGGGGAAGCAAAAAAATGAGTGGATCAGCAATGACACTGCGCGGCAAATTGACCGCCATGACAATTGCCACCATCGGCGCGTTGATCATCCTGTTTACCGTCCTGCTCATCGACGGCAAGCAGCGGATGATGGAGGACAGACAGAACAAGGTGCGTAATCTGGTCGAAGTTGCCCTCCATACGGCAGCCCACTTCGAAGCCCAGGCAAAGGCTGGCAAGATCAGCGACGAGGAAGCCCGGAAACTGGCAATGGAAGCCATCCGCGACATGCGCTACGACAAGATCGAGTATTTCTGGATCAACGACCTCAACGACCTGATGGTCATGCACCCGATCAAGCCGGAACTGGATGGCAAGAAGCTCGACCAGCTGAAGGATGCCAACGGCAAGTTCCTGTTCCAGGAATTCAATAGTGTCGTCAAGAGCAAAGGCTCGGGTTTCGTCGACTACCTGTGGCCCAAACCAGGCGCTGATGCCCCCGTTCCGAAAATATCCTTTGTCACGGGCTTCCAGCCCTGGGGCTGGGTCATCGGCTCGGGCATCTATACCGATGACGTCGATGCCAAGTTCCGTGAGGACGCCATCAAACTGCTGCTGTGGGGTATCGGTATCGGTGGCTTCATCGCCATTTCCCTGCTCATGGTATCGCGCAGCATCATCCGCACGCTGGGCGGCGACCCGGCCGCGGCATCGGTCATCACCCGTCGCATCGCTGCCGGCGACCTGTCCACGCCGGTCGATTGCCCACCGGGTGAAAACCTGCTCGCCGATATCCGCTCGATGCAGGAGACGCTGCGTACGATGATCACCACCATCGTCAGCAATGCCGAGCATGTCGCCAGCGCTGCCAACCAGTTGCTCACGGCCTCCGAGGAGGTTGCCGACCGCGCCCGCCAGCAGAGCGATGCAGCATCGTCGATGGCCGCATCGGTCGAGGAAATGGCCGTCAGTATCGACCAGGTCAAGGAAAACGCCGACGAAGCCCATGGTATTTCCCAGGAATCCAGCGTGATTTCCGAGGAAGGCGCAGCGGTCATCCACAGCGCCGCCACCGAAATGCGCAAGATTTCCGAGGCGGTCCAGTCGTCTTCCGAAATCGTCGAGGACCTCGGGCGCCAGTCCGACCAGATCACCTCCATCGTCAATACCATCCGCGAAATTGCCGACCAGACCAACCTGCTTGCACTCAACGCCGCCATCGAGGCCGCAAGAGCCGGCGAACAGGGACGTGGCTTTGCCGTGGTTGCCGACGAAGTGCGCAAGCTGGCCGAACGGACCAGCCTGTCGACAAAGGAAATTGCCGACATGGTCAGCAAGATCCAGAACGGCACGCGCAGCGCAGTCAGCAGCATGCAGGCCGGTGTCGCCAAGGTCGGCAGCGGTGTGCAACTGGCCAATCAGGCCGGTGATTCGATCAACCGCATCCGCGATGGCGCCCAGCGCGTGACTTTCGTGGTCAACGGCATTTCCGATTCGATTACCGAACAGAGCATGGCCAGCAACGATATCGCACAGAAGCTGGAAACGATTGCCCAGATGTCCGAGGAAAGCGCCATCGCCGTACGCCATACCGCCGATGCAGCACGTCGCCTGCACTCGCTGTCCGGCGAACTGCACGAGGCAGTGGCCCGCTTCAAGACCTGATTTTCCGGTCTGCCAGAAATCACAAGGGGCGCCATGGCGCCCCTTGTTCATTTCCAGCTCATGACCTGCTGCGCTTCACTCCTGCCAGCGCGCCGCCGCCGTATCGTCAGTTTCCCGGGCATCGACCCAGCGGCCGCCGTCCGGCGTCACTTCCTTCTTCCAGAACGGCGCCTTCGTCTTCAGGTAGTCCATGATGAACTCGCAGGCGGCGAAGGCTTCGCCGCGATGCGCGCTGGTCACGGCCACCAGCACGATCTGGTCGCAGGGCTTGAGCGGCCCGACACGGTGGATCACCAGCGCGTCGTAGATGTCCCAGCGCCCCTTCGCCTCGGCGACGATTTCTTCGAGCGCTTTCTCGGTCATGCCCGGGTAGTGCTCCAGCGTCATTTCGGCGACGCTGGCACCGTCGTTGAGATCGCGCACTAGGCCGAGGAAGCTGGCCAGCGCGCCGACCCGGGTGTCGCTACCGCGTAGTGCGGTCAACTCGGCGCCAACGTCAAAATCCGCCTGCTGGACACGCACGCTCATCGTCAGATCACCTCGCGCGCTTCGAGGAAGCGCAGGTTGGGATATTTCTCCTTGACCATGTTCAGGTAGACATTGTTCGGCGCCAGGTAGACCGGGTCGTCGGCCCCGTCGAGGGCGACGTTGGCGCTGTAGCGTTCGGACAATTGCTTGAGCTCACCGGCGTCGCCGTGGATCCAGCGCGCCGTCGAACAGTTGTAGCTTTCGAAGATGACCTGGACGCCATATTCGTTTTCCAGGCGGCTGGCGACAACGTCGAACTGCAGCGTGCCGACGGCACCAAGGATCAGGTCGGTGCCCGACAACGGGCGGAAAAGCTGCGTCGCCCCTTCTTCAGCAAGTTGTTGAAGACCTTTCTGCAATTGCTTGATCTTCAAAGGGTTTGCAATGCGCGCCAGACGGAAATGTTCAGGCGCGAAGGACGGGATGCCTGTAAAGCGCAGGTCCTCGCCCTCGGTGAAGGTTTCGCCGAGACGGATCGAGCCGTGGTTGGGAATACCGATGATGTCGCCTGGCCAGGCTTCGTCAGTGGTCGAGCGATCGCGCGCCATGAAAGTGATGGCGTTGTTGATCGACAGCGTCTTGCCGGTAGCGACCTGCTTGACCTTCATGCCCCGGTCGAAGCGGCCGGAACAGACGCGCAGGAAGGCGATCCGGTCACGGTGCTTGGGGTCCATGTTGGCCTGGATCTTGAACACGAAGCCGGAGAATTTGCCTTCGCCTGGCGCTACCTGGCGGCTGACCGCCGGCCGGGCAATCGGCGGCGGCGACAGGTCGACGACCGCGTCGAGCAGACTTTGCACGCCGAAGTTGTTGACCGCAGAACCGAAGAACACCGGCGATTGCTTGCCAGCCAGATAAGCTTCGGCGTCAAAGGCATGCGACGCACCGCGGACCAGTTCGATATCCATGCGCAATTCGTCAGCCTGGGTGCCGATCAGTTCATCAAGGCGCGGATTATCGAGGCCCTGGATGATCTCGGCCGTGCCCTTCTCGGCCTGCGGATCGAAGAAGGCGATGGCGTCGTCGTAGAGGTGATAGACGCCACGGAAACGCTTGCCCATGCCGATCGGCCAGGTCATCGGCGCGCACTGGATGCCGAGCACCGACTCGATTTCGTCGAGCAGGTCGATCGGCTCCTTGCCTTCGCGGTCGAGCTTGTTGATGAAGGTCAGGATCGGCGTGTCGCGCATGCGGCAGACGTTCAGCAACTTGATCGTCTGCGCCTCAACGCCATTCACCGAGTCGATGACCATGGTCGCCGAGTCGACGGCCGTCAGCGTGCGGTAGGTATCTTCCGAGAAGTCTTCGTGACCCGGCGTGTCGAGCAGGTTGATCATGCACTCGCGGTACGGAAACTGCATCACCGACGAGGTCACCGAGATGCCGCGCTGCTTTTCCAGCTCCATCCAGTCCGAGGTCGCGTGGCGCGAAGCCTTGCGCGCCCGCACTTCACCGGCAACCTGGATGGCGCCACCGAACCACAGCAGTTTTTCGGTCAGCGTCGTTTTACCGGCGTCGGGGTGGGAAATGATCGCAAAAGTGCGGCGGCGGGAAATTTCTTGGTCGAGCTGGCTCACGGCAAAGGTCGTCGTTCAAAGGCTGGAAGGCCGCGATTATACCTCCTAGCCCTCCCCGTCACAGGTATAGAAAGCACAGGACAAATCACTGGCAAATCGACACTCGACAGAACAAAAAACCAATAAGAAAACCCAAGACCGAACGGACAACCGGAATATTTTAAATCAACAAACAATTAAACTTTACATTTCACCCAAGGAAAAATAGACTGCTACACACCAATTAAAATCGCAGAACATTCAACTGCAGGAAATCAAAATGACAGCACAACATAAAGTCTTGTTTGTCGGCTGCGGCAACATGGGTGCCGCCCTCGCTTCCGGCTATGCCCGGCACCACCCAGCCGCCGACATTCGGGCCATCGATCACGATCCTGAGAGAGCGACTGGTTTGCTGACTGAAGAGGCCAAAACCCGTATTTCAATCGTGGGCACGGTGGGTGAACTGGGAAACTTTCAGCCGGACATGGTTGTGCTGGCCCTCAAACCGCAGGCACTCAAGACCGCACTCGCCGACCTCATTCCGGTCTGCGCCAAAGCCCTTGTCGTTTCCATCGCAGCCGGCACCTGCCTGACGCAGTTGCAGGCATTGCTCGGCGATCACCGGCGCATCATTCGCGCCATGCCCAACCTGCCAGTTGTCGTCGGCGCGGGCGCCAGCGCGCTATTCGCCCCCGCCTCAGCTGCCAGCGACCTGGACATGGCATGCGCCCTGTTCGCCTCGGTTGGCACAGTGGAACGCGTCACCAGCGAAGAACAGATCGATGCGGCAACTGCGCTCGCCGGCAGTGGCCCGGCCTATTTCTTCGCCTTCGTCGAACAACTTGCGCTGTCGGGCATGGCCATCGGTCTCCCGCAAGATCTGGCAGAGCGTCTTGCCCGCCAGACCTGCATTGGCGCTGCAGCCCTGCTCAGCCAGGACAAGCGCTCGGCCAGCGAACTCAAGGCTGCCGTCTGCAGCCCAAAAGGCACCACCGAGGCTGGCCTCGCTGCCATGCAAAACACACTGGCCAGTGCTGCCGACGAGGCCGTCTCGGCCGCACACCGCCGCGCCCGCGAGCTGGCCGCTGACTGATTTTCAGGAAACAAAACCATGCACAAACTCGACCAGATCGACATCGACATTCTCGCGGCACTGCAGGCCGACGGCCGTATTACCAACGTTGCACTGGCCAGACAGATCGGGCTTTCACCGACACCGTGCCTGGAGCGCGTCAAGTCGCTTGAGGCGAGCGGCCTGATTGGCGGCTATGTTGCCCGCCTGTCCGCCCAGTCACTTGGACTCGGACTGACTGTCTTCGTACAGATCGCTATCGAACGGACTTCGCCGCAGGTCTTCGAGGACTTCCGCAAAGCCGTCCAGGGCATTCCCGAAATACAGGAATGTCACATGGTGGCCGGCGGTTTCGACTACCTGCTCAAGGTGCGCGTACCGGACATGGTCGCCTACCGGACTTTTCTCGGTGCCGTGCTGTCCGGCATCCCGGGTATCCGCGAGACCCACAGTTACCCGGTCATGGAGGAAATCAAGGAAAGCTGCGCACTGCCGCTGACCCACCTGGCGGTAAGGAACTGATCATGGACGCGCAACTGATTGCCTTGCTGCGGCAAGCCTGCCGTCAGCCCGAAGAGACGTCGCTGCAAGCCCTGGTCGACGAGGTTACAACCCTGTCTCTCGATCGCGCCGTAGTTCGTGATCACGCCAGCCGGCTGGTACGCAAGGTACGCGAACAGCGCCGGCATGCCAGCGGCGTCGACCACCTGATGCACGAGTTTTCGCTCTCCAGCCAGGAAGGGATCGCGTTGATGTGCCTGGCGGAAGCACTCCTGCGCATTCCCGACACGGCCACGCGCGATCGACTGATCCGCGATAAGATCGGCCACGGCGACTGGCATTCACACCTCGGCCACAGCACCTCCCTGTTCGTCAATGCAGCAACCTGGGGGCTGTTGCTGACCGGCAAACTCGTCGCCACGCACAGCCGAACGGCCCTCGGCAGTGCCCTGAGCCGGCTGCTGGCACACGGCGGCGAACCGCTGGTCCGCAAAGGTGTCGACTTCGCCATGCGTCTGCTTGGCCAGCAATTCGTCATGGGCGAGAACATCGAGTCCGCACTGGCGCGAAGCCGCCAGAACGAGACACAGGGCTACCGCCACTCGTTCGACATGCTTGGCGAAGGCGCACTGACCGCCGACGATGCCGAACGCTATGCCGCAGCCTACGCCAGTGCCATCCACGCCATCGGCAAAGCCAGCAACGGGCGGGGCGTGTACGCCGGCCCGGGAATTTCGATCAAGTTGTCTGCCTTGCATCCGCGTTACACCCGCAGCCAGCGGGAACGCGTCATGCACGAGTTGCTCGACCGCGTGCGCGAACTGATGTTGCTGGCCAAAAAATACGATATCGGCGTCAACATCGACGCAGAGGAGTCCGAACGCCTGGAACTTTCCCTCGACCTGTTCGCCGCACTTGCTGCCGATCCGGCGCTGGCCGGCTGGAATGGCCTCGGCTTTGTCGTGCAGGCCTACCAGAAACGTGCGCCTTTCGTCATCGACGCGCTGATCGATCTGGCCCGCCGCCACAATCGCCGTTTCATGCTGCGCCTGGTCAAAGGCGCATACTGGGACAGTGAAATCAAGCGCGCCCAGGTTGATGGCCTGCCCGACTACCCGGTTTACACCCGCAAGGTCCATTCCGACCTGGCTTACCTGGCCTGCGCCAGTCGCCTGCTGCATGCACCCGATGCCATCTACGCACAATTCGCCACGCACAATGCCCATACGCTGGCCAGTGTTGCAGCAATGGCACGCCAGAAAAACGTCACCGATTATGAATTCCAGTGCCTGCACGGCATGGGCGAACCACTCTACGATCATGTCGTCGGCGACACAGACGGACGCCCGTGCCGCATCTATGCGCCGGTCGGCACCCATGAAACGCTGCTGCCCTATCTGGTCCGCCGCCTGCTGGAAAATGGCGCCAATTCGTCGTTCGTCAATCGCATCGTCGACGAATCCGTATCGATCGAACAACTGATCGAAGAACCGCTCGACATCGTTCGCCTGACTGGCGGCCACCCCCATCCGGATATCCCGCTGCCGCCGATGCTCTATGGCAGGCATCGGCAGAATTCGGCCGGTCTGGACCTGACCGACGAAGGCAATATCGCGGCCATCGCCACTGCACTGGCTGGATCGCGCAGCGCAAAGCCGGTGGCACGCCCGCTCGTTGCCGGCTGCCTGCCCGAAACCTCCAATCCGCGGCCCGTGTGCAATCCTGCCGACAGGTGCGATATCGTCGGCTACGTACACGACGCCGACGAAAACGCCATCGCCCTGGCGCTGGCCAATGCATCCAGCAGTGCCGAAAGCTGGCACCGGACCGCTGCAGGTGATCGGGCAAACTGCCTGCTCGCGGCCGCCGATTTGTTGGAAGCCGAGCGCCTGGCGCTGATTGCCTTGTGCGTTCGCGAAGCCGGAAAAACCTGGGCAAACGCCGTGGGAGAAATCCGCGAGGCGGTGGACTTCTGTCGCTACTACGCAGCCCAGTTGCGCGACGGGCATTACCGCAGCCCGGCCAGCCCGCCCGGAGTTGCGGTATGCATCAGCCCGTGGAATTTCCCCCTGGCGATCTTCATTGGCGAGATCAGCGCCGCACTGGCGGCAGGCAGCACGGTGCTCGCCAAACCCGCCGAACAGACACCGCTGATCGCTACCCGCGCCGTCGAGCTGCTGCACGCTGCGGGCATTCCGCCAGCAGTTCTGCAATTCCTGCCGGGTGCCGGCGACAAGGTTGGCGCCGCACTGGTTGCCGATCATCGGGTAGCCAGCGTCGTATTCACAGGATCCACCGAAGTCGCCCGGCTCATCAACAAGCAGCTGGCCAGTCGAACGGGCGTACGCCTGATCGCCGAAACCGGCGGGCAGAACGCAATGATCGTCGATTCCTCGGCACTACCCGAGCAGGTCGTTCAGGATGTCATGGCATCGGCCTTTGACAGTGCCGGCCAGCGTTGCTCTGCCCTGCGCGTCCTTTGTCTGCAGACCGACATCGCCGACCGGGTCCTCACCATGTTGCGCGCCGCCATGCGCGAACTGAAAACGGGTAATCCTGCGGCCCTGAGTACCGACGTCGGCCCGGTGATCGATGCTGACGCACGGGACCGTCTGCAAGCCCACATCGACAGCATGCGCCGCCGCGGACGTGCCATCAGCCAGTTGCCATTACCCGGCGGACTGGACAGCGGCACCTTCGTTCCGCCGACGCTGATCGAACTGGATGCACTGACCGACCTCACCGACGAGGTATTCGGACCGGTGGTTCATGTCCTGCGTTTTGCCAGCGACAAGATCGACCGACTGGTCGATGCGATCAACGCAAGCGGCTATGGCCTGACGCTGGGCATTCATAGCCGGATCGACGAGACCATCGATGCCATTGTTGCCCGGGCCCGCGTCGGCAACATCTACGTCAATCGCAACATGGTCGGTGCCGTGGTCGGCGTCCAGCCATTTGGTGGAGAAGGCCTCTCCGGAACCGGACCGAAGGCTGGCGGCCCGATCTATCTGCATCGCCTTGGTGGCGCAGCACAAATCCTGCCGGAATCACTTCAGGAGCGTCTCGACAACACTTTGCTCGACCCGCAGTCGCCCTTCCGCATCCTCGCCGAATGGGCGTTCGCCGAGGGTCATCGGGAACTGGCACAGCGCTGCACCGATTATGCCGAAGCCAGCTTGCTGCCGGTACGCCTGGCACTGCCCGGCCCAACCGGCGAACGTAACCGCCTGCATTTCGCGCCGCGTGGGCGACTGCTTTGCATGGCCGCTGCCCAAAGCACCTGGCTGCACCAGGCGGCCGCCGTGCTCGCCACCGGAAACATACTTGCTGCGGTCGACAACGATTTTGGCAGGAAAATGCGTTCGCGACTGCCCACCGCCTTGCTAGCCATGATCTCCTGGCAAGCGCCAGGAAGTTACGACGGTCTGGACGGCCTCCTGCTCGACACCGAAGACTTGTCGCTACGTCAGCGCCTGGCCGATGAACCCGGCCCGCTGATTCCGGTTTTCACACCGGGAGAGGACAGCCGCTATCCACTTTACCGCATGCTCGTCGAACGCGTGGTCAGTACAAATACCACTGCAGCCGGCGGCAACACCACCTTGATGACGCTCGGCAGCTGACCGGAAAAACTGCTACGACTCCCAACTGGCCTGCGTCGACTCCATCCATGGATTGCTGATTTGCCCGTCTGGCTTACCAAAATAACCCCTACTGAAACTATTACTAAAGTAATATCCACACTAAAGACAGGCCATGCCCGGGCAGCGACCTCCTGCGAACTACCGCACACCGCCCCCGGCAACGACGCCAGTCAAGTGAAACGACCATGATCCATCGGGAGTCCGGGTGAAGAAACTGATGCAGATGCTGGCGCTGCTGGCGGCCCTGATGCCGGCCGCACAGGCGCAGGCGCCGGCACAAACGCCCGATTTCGGCGAGATATTCAACCAGCACGGCAGCGTCATGCTGCTGATCGAACCGGCTTCCGGCCGGATCGTCGATGCCAATCCGGCAGCCGGCCGCTTCTACGGCTACCCGGCGGAAACCCTGCGCACGATGACGATCCAGGAGATCAACACGTTCACGCCGGAACAGGTCGCAGCCGAACGCCAACTGGCTGAATCGGAAGGCCGCAACTATTTTATTTTCCGTCACCGGCTGGCCGACGACAGCGTCCGCACCGTCGAGGTCCATTCACGTCCGTTCAATTTCGGTGACCAGCGCCTGCTGTTTTCCGTCATCACCGACATCACCCCGGGACGTAACGCTGCCCAGGACCTCTGGCATTACCAGCAACGTCTGGAAGAAATGGTCGACCTGCAGACCGCCCATATTCAACATCGCAGCCGCCTGATCATCGCCGTGCTGGCCGGGGCCTTCGTCATCGTCTCGCTGATTGCCATGGCGCTGCTGCTGGATGTACGCCAGCGCCGCCGCATCGAGCGCGAGCATCTGGCAGACCGCCAGCGCCTGGCGAATATTCTCTGGGGCACCGATGTCGGCACCTGGGAATGGAACGTGCAGACCGGCGAGGCTCGTTTCAATGAGCGCTGGGCCGGCATCATCGGGTATACACTGGCCGAGTTGTCCCCGGTCAGCATCGAAACCTGGCAGCAACACGCCCACCCAGACGATATCGAACGTTCGGACATGGCCCTTGAGCGCCATTTCAGTGGCGAATGCGATTCCTACGAATGCGAAGCCCGGATGCGCCACAAGAACGGCGAGTGGATCTGGATCCTCGATCGCGGCAAGGTGGTCGAACGCAGCACCGACGGCAAACCCTTGTGGATGGCCGGCACGCACATCGAAATCACCGCACGCAAGCGGGCCGAACTGGCGCTGGCCGAGCACAGCGAACATCTGGAAAAGCTCGTCGCCGAACGCACGGCCGCGCTGTCGGAGGCCAAGGACAATGCCGAAGGCGCCAGCCGGGCAAAAAGCACCTTCCTTGCCAACATGAGCCATGAACTGCGCACCCCGATGAATGCCATCATGGGCATGACCGGGCTGGCCCTGCGCCAGTCGAAGGAACCGGTGCTGCGCGACCAGTTGCAGAAGATCGAACAAGCGTCCCGGCACCTGCTGGCGGTGATCAACGACATCCTCGACATCTCGAAGATCGAGGCGGAAAAACTGACGCTCGAGCAGACCGATTTCCGGCTGGGCGAAATCCTCGAAAACCTCAACAGCATGCTCGGCCAGCGCGCCGCCGAAAAAGGCCTGCAGTTGCGCATCGATGCCCAGCCGGGACTACCCGCCATGACGCTGCGCGGTGATCCGCTGCGCCTCGGCCAGGTGCTGCTCAATCTGACCACCAATGCAATCAAGTTCACCAGCACCGGCAGCGTTTCGCTACGCGCCAGGCAACTGGCGGCGGATGATGCCTCGGTCGAACTGCACTTCGAGATCGAGGACACCGGCATCGGCATTTCCCGGGAAGACCAGCAGCGCCTGTTCTGCGCCTTCGAACAGGCCGACAACTCGATGAGTCGCAAGTACGGCGGCACCGGTCTCGGACTGGCGATCAGCAAGCATCTGGTCGAACTGATGGGCGGCGAAATCGGCATCCGCAGCGAACCCGGCATCGGCACCACCTTCTGGTTCACCCTCAGGCTGGACAAGTCCGCCGCCCGGCTGCCCCGCTCCGCCAGCATCACCCCCGGCGCCGCGGCCGAATTGCTGAAAAGCCGTTTCGCCGGCACCCGCATCCTGCTCGCCGAAGACGAGCCGATTACCCAGGAAGTCTCGCGCGGCCTGCTCGAGGATGTCGGACTGCAGGTCGACCTCGCCGAAGACGGCGAAGAAGCCGTTGCCCTGGCCGGCGCGACCGCCTACACGCTGATCCTGATGGACATGCAGATGCCGAAGATGAACGGCATCGAAGCCACCCTCGCCATCCGTGCGCTACCCGGCCATGGCCGCACGCCGATCCTGGCGATGACCGCCAACGCTTTCGAGGAAGATCGTCAGCGTTGCCTGGCAGCCGGCATGAACGAACATGTCAGCAAGCCGGTCGACCCGGATATGTTGTTCGAAACCCTGCTCAAATGGCTGACGGTTGCCCGCGCCGGCAAGTCAGGCTGAAACGATGGCAATGTGTGCTGGACCACATAAGCGATGCCAGCAAAGATGTAAGATGAAAACGAAGGAGACAGGCCAATGTCTGATTCCGCAATTCAAACCTGCTGCATTCGCTTTCGCGCCGGCAATGCCCCGGTCGTGCTGGCCGTCTCTGGCAGCGAAGCGCTGCTGGGTTACCCGTCGCTGCCAGGCCAGGACTTCCTTGGGCTGATCCACCCCGACGACGCCGATGTCGCCCAGCGCCTGTTCGCTGCCGGCACCCAACTGCCCTCCATCTGCAACATTCGCCTGCGTCATGCCGATGGCCGTATCCGTTGCTGTCGTGGCGAATGCGTGGCGGTCGATGCGCCAGATCCCGCCATCCGGGAAATCCGCTTGCAGGATGCCCGGGCCCTGGCCGTGACGATCGATATCGGGCAGATGATGGTGAATTTCCGCGCGATGATGGAAAACACCGACGATTTCATCTATTTCAAGGACCGCAACCACGTTTTCACCGGCGCCAGCCAGACGCTGGCAAACATCACCATCCACGGCAGGCCATGGACCGACCTGCTCGGCCTGACCGATTACGATGCCTTTCCCGAACATTACGCGGACATCTACTACCAGCTGGAAAAAAGGGTTTTCGCTGGCGAGGCGGTCGCCCGCGACATCCAGGAATTCCAGCATGATGATGGCCGGATCGGCTGGGTCGATAACCGGAAATACCCGATTCATGATGCCGCCGGAGAAATCATCGGCCTGTTCGGCGTAGCCCGCGATGTCTCCGAAAAGGTTGAAGCCGAGCGTGCCCTGCTCAACCATTCGCGGGAGCTGGAAACACAGGTCGCCCAGCGCACGAGCGAACTGACACTGGCCAAGGAAGCCGCGGAAAGCGCCAGCATTGCCAAGACAGCCTTCCTGGCAAACATGTCGCACGAAATCCGGACGCCGCTCAATGCCATCACCGGTTTTGCCCACCTGCTTCGCCAGAGCGGCCTGAATCCGGGCCAGATGGAGCGGTTGGGCAAACTGGAAACGGCCAGCCAGCATCTGCTCGAAATCATCAACGCCGTTCTCGACCTGTCGAAAATCGAAGCCGGCCGCTTCGATCTGGAGCGTATCCCGTTGCAGGTCGAAAGCCTGCTCGGCAACGTCGTCTCACTGCTGCATGATCGAGCCCGGGCCAAAGGTCTGGTTTTACGTTGCGATATCCAGCCGATCTGCCGGCATCTGCTGGGCGACCCGACCCGCCTGCAACAGTGCCTGCTCAACTACGCCGGCAACGCACTCAAATTCACCGAGCAGGGAACCATTACCTTGCGTGTTCGCCAGTTGATGGAAAACGAGACCAGTGCACTGCTGCACTTTGAAGTCGAGGATACCGGCATCGGTATCGGCCATGAAGCACTGTCCCGGTTGTTCAACGCCTTCGAGCAGGCCGACAATTCGATGACCCGGCGCTTCGGCGGTACCGGTCTGGGACTGGCCATCACCCTTCGTCTCGCCCGGCTGATGGGCGGTGACGCCGGTGTCGACAGCACCCCCGACGCCGGCAGCAGGTTCTGGTTCACCGCCCGCCTTGACAAGGGCGCCGGCGGACTCAGCGGCAAGGCGACACCAGCCAGCGGAATCGTCGAGGAAAATCTGAGAAGCCGCCATGCCGGCAGTCGCATCCTGCTGGCCGAGGACGATCCGATCAACCAGGAAATCGCACTGGCGATGCTCGAGGATGTCGGCCTGCAAGCCGACGTTGCCAGCGACGGGGAAATCGCCGTCGCACTCGCTGGCGAACACCCCTACCGGCTGATCCTGATGGACATGCAGATGCCGCGGATGGACGGGCTCGAAGCCAGCCGGTACATCCGCAGCCTGCCCGGTCATGACCATACGCCAATCCTGGCGATGACCGCCAATGCCTTCAGCGAAGATCGTCAGCGCTGCAAGACGGCCGGCATGGACGACTTCATTGCCAAGCCGTGCACGCCGGAAAACCTGTTCGCCGTCCTGCTCAAATGGCTGGACGCCCGACCGGCTCAGCGATAGGAAGCAAAAACCGCGGCCTTGCCGTCACCTTGCACCAGCAGTACATCGTAAGGATCGCGCCGGCCGCCGTAGGCCGGCCCGTCCATGCCCGGCGAACCGACCGGCATGCCGGGCACGGCGAGGCCGATGGCCTTCGGCTTCCCGGCCAGCAGGCGACGGATGTCGGCGGCCGGAACGTGGCCTTCGAGCAGGTAGCCACCGACCTTCGCGGTATGGCAGGAAGCGTAGCGCTCGGGCATGCCCAGCTGACGGCGGGCGCCGTCAAGGTCGCCGACTTCGTGGGCGCGGACCGCGAAGCCCTGGCTTTCGAGATGGGCAATCCAGTCCTTGCAGCAGCCGCAATACGGGCTTTTCCAGACCTCGACCAGGACCTTGGCTGGCGCTGCCAACGCCAGACCCGGCAGGCCGAGCGCGAGCGAAGCCAGCAGCAGCCGGCGGCGTTCGATGTTCATCATGATCTTCTCCTTACTTGACGACGGCGCGCGCCGTCATCGGCTTCTGGCCCGGCCAGACGACGTTGAGCAGCAGCTTGTCACCGGCGGCGAGCGTGCCCTGCCCTTGCAGCAGGTCGTTGCCGGCCGGCTTCAGTTCGATCTCGCGTTTGGCAGCGCCGGAAAGTACCGTCAGCTTGCCGCTGGCGCCGGCAGTGGCGACCGGCGCGCCGTGGTTGCTGACATGAACATTCAGCGCGCCGTCCTTGCCGACGATCTCGAACTGGGCGTGGCCGGCCTCGGCGACGATGCCGCCGTGCATCGCCTTGCCGTGTTGTTCATGGGCGATGGCCGATGTTGCGGTCAACAGGGCGGAAAGGCAAAAAATGGATAACAGTTTGTTCATGGTTTTCTCCTTGCGATTGATGGTCAGAGGGCTTCGTTGAAATTCTCGCGCTGCAGGCGTTCCGCGGCCTTGCGACCGAACAGCCAGAACAGCGCGGGGGTGATGAAGGTGTCGAGCAGCGTGGCGCCGATCAGGCCGGAAAAGATCACCACGGCGACCGGATGCAGGATCTCGGTACCCGGCTGTTCGGCCTCGAAGAGCAGCGGCGCCAGCGCGAAGGCGGCGACCAGCGCGGTCATCAGCACCGGCGTCAGGCGTTCGAGCGAACCGCGGACGATCATCGCGGTGTCGAACTGCTCGCCCTCGAAACGCATCAGGTTCAGCCAGTGGCTGACCTTGAGGATGCCGTTGCGAGTCGAAATGCCGGCCAGCGTGATGAAGCCGATCAGCGCCGCGATCGACAGCGGCTGCCCGGACAGCCACAGGCCGAAGACGGCGCCGACCAGCGCCAGCGGTACGTTGGCCATGATCAGCGCGGCGAGCAGCGCCGAACGGTAGCGGCCGTAAAGGACCATGAAGATCAGGATCGCCGAGCCGATGGCCAGCACCGCGATCAGCCGTGCTGCCTCCTCCTGCGCCTGGAACTGGCCGCCGAGGGTGATGAAGTAACCTTCCGGCAGCGGCTGTTCGGCGATCGCCGCGCGGATGTCGGCGACGACATCGGACAACGCCCGCCCCTGCGCGTTGAGCGAGATGACGATGCGCCGCCGGCCGTCGTCGCGGATCACCTGGTTCGGTCCGTCGCCATCCTCGATACGGGCCAGCTGGGCCAGCGGCACCGGTCCGGCCGGCGTCTCGATCAGCAGCCCGCGCAGGCCGTCGATGCCGCGCGCGCTTTCCGGCAGACGGACGAGCAGGTCGAAACGGCGATTGCCGTCGACGATCTGGGTGACCTTCTCGCCATCGACCAGCATCTGCAGGTTGCGCAGCAGTTCACCGGACGACAGCCCGTAGCGCGCCGCCGCGTCGAAATCGACATGGACCTTGATCTGCGGCGCCAGCACCTGCTTTTCGATCTCCAGGTCGGCGACCCCGGCAATCCCCTGCAAGCGTTGCTGTAACAACGCGGCCTGGGCGCGCAAGGTGTCCAGGTCGTCGCCGAAGACCTTGATCGCCACCTGGGCGCGCACGCCCGACAGCATGTGGTCGATCCGGTGCGAGATCGGCTGACCGAGGTTGAGGCTGCCCGGCAGGTCCTTCAGGCGCTGGCGGATGTCGGCGTGCAGTTCGTCCTTGCTGCGCCCGCCCGGCTTCAGCCGCAGTTCGAGTTCGGAGACATGGACGCCCTCGGCGTGCTCGTCGAGCTCGGCGCGACCGGAACGGCGGCCAATGTGCTCGACCTCGGGCACCGACAGCAGCAGGCGTTCGGCCTGGCTGGCGATGCGCACCGATTCGGCCAGCGTGACGCCGGGGTTGAGGCGCAGCATCACCGTCATCGAACCTTCGTTGAACGGCGGCAGGAAGGTGGTCGGGAAAAACGGCACGGCGGCAGCGGCCAGCGCGACCGCCGCGACGGCCAGCGCCACCGGCCGGCGCGGCGCCCGCAGCACCGCTTCCAGCGCCCGCCGGTAATGCCGCTTCAGCCATTCGACCAGCACCGTATCACCGTGCCGCCCGGCCGCCAGCTTCGGCAGCAGGTACCACGACAGCACCGGCGTCACCGTCACCGACACCAGCAAGGACGCCAGGATGGAGACGATGTAGGCGATCCCTAGCGGCACGAACAGCCGCCCCTCGATGCCCGGCAGCGCGAACAGCGGGACGAAGACCAGGGCGATGATCAGCGTCGCGTAGACGATCGCCGAGCGCACTTCCAGCGAGGCGGCGACGACCAGTTCAGTCAGCTGGTACGGCTCGCCGCGCGCCGCCGCGTTGCGCAGCCGGCGCAGGATGTTCTCGACGTCGACGACGGCATCGTCGACCAGCTCGCCGATGGCGATTGCCAGTCCGCCCAGCGTCATCGTGTTGATCGACAGGCCGAGCCACTTGAAGACCAGCACCGCAATCAGGATCGACAATGGAATCGCCGTCAGCGAGATCAGCATCGTGCGCAGGTTGCCGAGGAAGAAGAACAGCACCGCGGCGACCAGACAGGCGGCAAGCAGCAGCTTGGCCTGCAGGTTGTCGATCGACGACTCGATGAAGTCGCTCTGGCGGAAGACGACTTCCGGCGCCAGCACGCCGGCCGGCAGGCTTTTCCGCATCTCGGCGAGAGCGCTTTCCAGCCGGCGGGTCAGGTCGACGGTGTCGGCGGTCGGCTGCTTCTGAATGCTCAGGATCACCGCCGGCGCGCCGTTGAAGCCGGCGTCGCCGCGCTTGGTGGCAGCGGCGAAGGTCACCGTGGCGACCTGGCGGAGCAGCACGGCCTGGCCGTTTCTGGCGGTCAACGCGAGATTTTGCAGGTTTTCCAGGCTGGCGCTGCGGCCGATGTGACGGATCAGGTATTCGCGCCCGTTCACTTCCAGGAAACCGCCCGAAGTGTTCGCCGAATAGCCACTCAGTGCACCTTCGAGCATCGCCAGCGTGATCCCGAGTTCGGCCATCCGGCGGGTATCCGGCTGCACCTGGAACTGGCGCACCTCGCCGCCGATCGGGATCACCTGGGCAACGCCAGCAACCGCCATCAGCCGCGGCCGCAGCACCCAGTCGGCGTACTCGCGCGCCGCCATGGCGTCGCCGCCCTCGCGCTCTTGTGTCACCTCGAGGGGGATCGCCAGCATCATCACCTCGCCCATGATCGACGACACCGGCCCCATGTGCGGCACGACGCCGGGCGGCAAGGTGCCCTGCAGCGCGGTCAGGCGCTCGGCGACCATCTGCCGGGCGCGGTAGAGATCGACGCCCCAGTCGAAGGAGACATAGACGAAGGACAGACCCGGGCTCGATACCGAGCGCACACCGGCGACACCGGGCAGCCCGTTGAGCGCCGTCTCGAGCGGAAAACTGACCAGTTGCTCGACTTCCTCGGCGGCCATGCCGCCGGATTCGGTCATCAGCGTCACGGTCGGCTTGTTCAGGTCGGGAAAGACGTCGACCGGCAGCCGCTGCGCCTCGAAGGCGCCGTAGGCCATCAGCAGCACGGCGCCGACCAGGACCGGCAGGCGACTGGCCAGGCTGTTGTTCAATAACCACTGGAACATGATGCGGCCTCGCTCAGCGGATCTGGTTGATCAGCGTCGCGCCGTCGACGACGACACGATCACCATCGGCCAGGCCGTCGGTGACGAGCACGTGGCCGCCATCGAGCGGCTGGCTGCGCACCGTTTTCGGCGTGAACCGTTCGGGCGAGGTCTTGACCCAGACCATGGCGACGTTGGCAGCGCTGCGCACCAGCGCGCGCTGCGGCACCGGCCAGCCTTTTGCGGTCGACCGCAGTTTGACCTGGATTTTCACCGGCTGGCCGAGCGGCAGCAACAGGCCGAGGCCGTCGCCGCGCTGGCCGAACTGCAGCGGCAGCGCCTGCTCGCGCAGGCGGCGGGCGGCGCCGAGGAAATCGAGGTCAACGCTGCGCTCGCCGACGCCGACCGCAGCTGCCAGCACCTCGCCGGGCGCCAGCGCCTCGTAGGCCAGCGCCTCTATCTGCAGGCCGTCGGGATCGACAATCTCGAACACCACCTCGCGCGCATCGACGACCTGCCCGACCACCGCGTTGGCCGCGGCGACGACGCCGGCAACCGGAGCGACCAGCGCATCGCGGCCGCTGACGCCGTGGCCGAGCGCGGCGACCCGCCCCTTGAGGCTGGCCAGTTCGCTCTCGGCGGCCTCGATGTCCTTGCCCGGCACGGTGTCGGCGAGTTCGCGCAGGCGGGCCAGGCGCTTTTCCGCCAGTTGCCGCGCTGCCTGCGTTTCGGCCAGCTGCGCGGCGAGGTCGGCGCGCTCGAGCTGGCCGGCGGCGGGCACCACCCAGGCCAGCACCTCGCCCTTGCGCACCCGGCTGCCAACCGCCGGCAAGCCCTTCTGCCCGGCCTCGATGCGCCCGGCGAGCATCGCCTGGACGCGGCCGCCGCGCTGCGGATCCATAACCACCTGGCCGGGCAGTTCGATCGTCCGCGCCACCTCGGCAGCAGCGACCGGCGCGGTCAGCACACCAAGCTGGCGCTGTGCCGCCTTGGGCAGGAAGACGACGCCGTCGGCCAGGCGCTGCGGCGTGTTGCCGAGATTGGGCAGGGCCGCTTTTTCATCGCCATGGTCATGACCTTCGTGCGCCGCCAGCGGCAGTGCGAAGGCTGCGGCCAGACAACCGATCAGAAGTTCGCACTTCATGCCGCACCTCCCCGGCGCGACTGCTGTCGCCGCCAGCCCCAGAAAGCGCCGGCCAGCCCGAGGCCGGCCAGCAAGGCACCACCAAGCAGTGGCGACAGCGTCCAGCCCGCCTCGGTGTCGGCGTGGACCTCTCCTTCGACGATCAGGTCGCCGGCCAGCAGATCGGCTTCGTCGCCAACCAGCAAGGTAAACGACAGGCCGTGCTCGCCGGTCGCGCGCAGCGGCTGCAGCCAGGCGACGTCTTCGATCCGGTAATCGCCGCTGGCAGCCTGAAACGGCGCGGCGATTTCCTTGCCGCCGGTTTCCACCGACAAGGTCGCGCCAAGCACCGGCGCGTTGGTCGGTGCGCGGTCGACGTGCAAAACCAGCGAATTTTCATCAAGCCGGCCGACGATCTCGAAGGCCTCGCTCTCGGCAACAACCACCGGCAAAGGGACGGCGGCATGGGCCGGCAGCAGCAATGCTGCGGTCAACCCGGCAAACAGGTGTTTTTTCATGGTCATTTCATTCATTCCGGTAACAGGCCGAGGGCCTGGCGGTAGGCCGACAGCGCGGCGGCCTGCTGGATACGGGCGCGCTGGGCAGCGCGTTCGGCGGCGAAGGCTTCCTGGGCGATGCGCAGGCGCGTCGGCAGGTCGCTCTCGCCGAGGCGGAAAGCCTTGTCGAAAAACCCCTGGCTCTCGCGCGCCAGCCGGGCGCGCTCGTCGCTTGCCTGACGCCGGCGCTCGGCAGCCTGCCACTGGCTGCGCGCGAGTTGTGCCGTCTGCAGCAGGCGTTCGCGCTCGCGCCCGGCTTCGATTTCAGCTTCGACCCGCCCGGCGCCGGCTTCGGCGATTGCTGCCGCATGACGCGGGCCGGACGATAGCGGGATGCGCAGGCCAAGCGACCAGCTTTGCTCGATCGCTTCGCCAGTGGCCCCGCGTTCGCGCCGGGTGGCCACCAGCAGTTCGGGATTGGTCCGGCTGCGCACACGCGCCAGCCCCTGCGCCTGCCGCGCCTCCTCGGCACGGGCAGTCAGTACGGCCAACGCCGGGTGTGTTGCCAGCCAGGCTTCATCGGCCGGCTCGGCCGGCACCGCTTCGGCAATAGCGGGAATATCTGCCGCCGGCTGGCCGGTCAGCCACTGCAGCCGTCCGCCAGCGGTTTCACGACGGACCTCGGCATCGGCCTGCTCGGCCAGCGCGCCGGCCAGTGCGCCTTCGGCCTGGTGCAGGTCGGCTCGTGCCAGGTCACCGGCTGCTACCCGGCGCGCCACGTCATCGCGCAAACGACGGGCTGCGGTTACCTGACTATCGGCCAGCAGGTATTCTTCACGAGCCAGTTGCCAGTCCCACCAGGCTGCGCGCAGTTCGCCGGCCAGCTGCATGCGCAGCCATGCCGTCCGGCCTTCGAGCAGGCCGCTGCCGGCTTCCGCCAGGGCACGGCTGCCGCTGCGTTCGCCAGGCAGCCACAGCGGAATGGCCAGGCCGAGTTCGACTTCTTCGGCGCCACGATCGCGGTTGAAACGATCGCTGCGCCCGCCAATCTCGACAGCCGCCGGCTCCGGGGTCCAGGAAGCCGCTGCGGCCACACGGGCAGCGGCCGCCGCCCGTTGTTCGGGCAAGGCATGGGTGACAGGCTGCCGCGACCAGGCAGCAGCAAAAGCCTGTTTCAGGTTTTGGGCAGTTTCGGCGCGCACCGGATTGACCAGTGCCAGCGCCAGCAAACAAACGATCCGCATGGGAACGCGCATACAACATCTCCGGCTGAATGGAACACAGCCGGCGACATGACGGGGGTGGCTCGTACGAGCCGGTCTACAGGGGAAAGACGGTCAGTCGCCGGCGCTCAGGCAGAGACTGATCTGGGCGGTCGTTCGAGACCGTCGGGGACGCGCGAGGAAAATTGCCGATCGCCGCGGTCGACCGCAGGATTGCCGGCCGACGGCAGCGGCAACGCCAGGGCACCGGCGACATGTCCCGGCAGATGACCAAGGATGTGGCCCGGGCAGCAGTGATGATGCAGTTCGACACATTCGCCGGCAGCATGATCGCCACAACCGTCGCAAGCTGCATCGGCTGAATGACTGTGATCATCCATGGCGGCAGGTGCGGCAATCGCCTGACCCATCATTCCGCCGGCAGATTCCCAGCCGAAACCGGGCGCAAGCACGGTGATCAGCATGATCAGGGCAAGGAGCCGGGAAATGGATGAAAGTCTAGAACGCATGGTCAGCACTATAGATGAAGTTGCCGAAACGGCAAACCGTCCATGCCGTACAGCCCTGCTGCTGCGTAGCTATCTCGTTGATATATCACCTTTGTGCTATTGTTTTCCTACGCATCCGGATGAAGCAAACATGCCATGAATCCGTCCGAAAACACCGCTGTTCCACTGCGCAAAAGCCTGCGCATACGGGTCGGGCTGCTTGTTTCCGGCGCGGTGCTGCTGGTCGCGGCCGGATTCATGCTGCTCGGTATCGGGCCGCTGGCGCAGCGCATTGCGGCGAGTCATTTCTCCGTCGCGACAACGCATCTGCAGGCCGAACTCGACGCCGCCTTCAAGCCTGCCGCCCAGGTTCTCGAAATGGCGGGCAACTGGCTGGCAACGGCGCCGCCCGACACCGACGATCCCGCAACCTTCAACCGCCTGTTCACACCGGTGCTCAGTGCGCTGCCGAAAGCGACCTCGGTGGTCGCCGGCGATTCCACCGGCCGGGGCTGGATGCTGATGCAACTGCCGGATGGCGGCTGGCGCAACCGGCTCACCGACCTGCAGCGCTGGGATGACCGGCATCATTTCTTCGAACGCGATGCCATCGGCAACAGCCGGGAATACTGGCAATCCCTCGACTACGACCCGCGCCGCCGCAACTGGTACACCGCGGCGGGCAGTGGCAACGGTGTGCGCTGGACGGCACCCTATACCTTCTTCACCACCGGCGACCCCGGCATCACTGCGGCAATGCGTCTGCAACTGGCGGACGGCCGGGATCTGGTCATCGGTATCGACCTGATGCTGCGCGACCTGTCGCAAACGACGATGACCGCGGACATCGGCGAACGCGGCCTGGCCCTGGTGCTGACCGACGACCTGCGCGTCCTCGCCCTGCCCGCCCCGCCGCCTGGAACAAGCAACGACAAATGGCTGGAAAGGACACTGAAACCCTACGGCCAACTCTCCCTCCCGGTGCTCGACAGGATACTAAACGACTGGCAGGCACACCCGAACCAGCAGGTTTTCCGGATCAGCGCCGACGGCACCGACTGGTTTGCCCGCATCGTCGACTATCCCCTTGGCGAGCAGAAACTGCATCTCGTCACCCTCGCCCCGTGCCGGGATTTCGCTCCGGACTGGCTGCCAGCCAGCGGCATCATCGGCAGCGGCCTGTTGTCGATGCTGCTGCTCGGCGGCTTCTTCTCGCGCCAGCAGGCAAAGCGCATCGCCCGACCGCTGGAAGAGCTTGCCGCTGCCAGCAGCCGCATCGGCCAGCTCGACTTTGCCCCGCTCGAACAGCACCCCAGCAGCATCGCCGAAATCCGCCAGCTGGCGAATGCCCACGAAACGATGCGCATGCTGTTGCAGCACAATCACGAGCAGATCACCGCCCAGGCTGCGGCGTTGCGCCAGCAGATCGAAGCGCTGCACGATGCCGAGGACAAGATTCGCGACAGCGAAGCCTACAACAAGGTGCTGTTCTCCGACTCGTACATTCCGCTGGTCGTTCTCGACCCGGAATCGGCCCGCTTCATCGACTGCAACCAGGCCGCTGCCGATATTTACCGGCTGAACGACGTCGACCGCGTCATCGGCCTGGCACTGACCGATGTCTCCGCCCCTTACCAGAGCGACGGCACCCCGAGCCTGGCTGCCAGCCGGGAAAAGCTGCAGCAGGCGATCGAACGCGGCTCGCTGGTCTTCGAGTGGCGCCACCGCCGGCCCGACGGCGAGCGCTGGGATGCGGAAGTACACCTCATGGCCTTTCGCCATGGCAACCGCCTGCTGCTGCAATTCAGCCTGCAGGACATCACCGACCGCAAACGCGCGGCCCAGGCGCTTGAGCATCTGGCGCTCTACGATACGCTGACCGAACTGCCCAATCGCGCCCTCTTCCTTGACCGCCTGCAACAGGCCATCGGCCAGGCAGGCCGTGACGACGACACAGTAGCCGTGCTGTTCCTCGATCTCGACCGTTTCAAGGAAGTCAACGACACCCAGGGCCATGAAGTCGGTGATGCCGTGTTGCGCGAAGTCGCCCGCCGTTTCCGCGAAGTGCTGCGCCACAACGAATTGCTGGCCCGCCTCGGTGGCGACGAATTCGCCGTGGTCGCCTCGGCCACCGACCACGCCGGTGCGGCCTACATCGCCGAACGCCTGGGCCAGTCGCTGCAGGCGCAGATCGTCACCGGCGGGCACGTGTTTTCGCTCGGCGTCAGCATCGGCATCGCCATTTACCCGAATGACGGCATGACGCCGGACGATCTCCTGCGCAATGCCGACATCGCGATGTATCGCGCCAAGGGCGGCCCCCAGCACTACATGTTCTACAACCGGGAAATGAGCAGCGGCCTCAGTGAGCGTATCGCGCTGGCCCGCGACCTGAAAGCGGCGCTGAGCAGCGATGACGATCAGTTGTCGCTGGTCTTCCAGCCGCAATTCGACCTCGCGACCAGCGAACTGGTCGGCGCCGAGGCGCTGTTGCGCTGGCAACATCCGCGCCACGGCGGCATCAGCCCCGGTGTCTTCATCCCGATTGCCGAGGAGCGCGGCATGATGCTGATGATCAGCAACTGGGTATTCGATGCCAGCTGTCGCCAGTTGCTGGCCTGGCAGGCAGCGGGTGTTGCCTTCAGGGGGCGGATCGCGATCAACATTGCCGCCCAGCAGATCGAGGATGCCTCGTTCCCGCAGCATGCCGCCGAGCGGGTACGCAGTTACGGTCTGGACCCGGCATTGTTCGAGCTCGAACTGACCGAGAGCGGCATGATGCGCAACATCGACCTGGCCATCGAACTGGCCGGACAACTGAGCACCGCCGGTTTCACGCTGGCGATCGACGACTTCGGCACCGGCTACTCGTCGCTCGCCTATCTCAAGCGACTGCCGGCCGACAAGCTGAAAATCGACCAGTCCTTTGTCCGCGACATGATCGACAACAGCAACGACCACGCCATCGTCGCCACCATCATCGGCATGGGGCGAACCCTCGGTCTGCACACCATCGCCGAAGGCATCGAAACAGCGGAACAAGCCAGCGCCTTGCTCGAACTCGGCTGCCAGGAAGGGCAGGGTTACCTGCTCGGCCGCCCCGAGACTGCCGAAGCCTTTGCCAGACGCTGGCTGGGCTGAAACGACGGGGAAGCGAGCGAAAAACTCAGCAGCACTCTTCCTCAACCTGAAACAGCAGGTCGAGCGCGGCCTGATCGCCGCATTCCTCGAAAAATTCGCGGATCTGGTTGATGTGCGCATGCACCAGGAACAGGTCGTCCGGTGCCGGCCCGCTGCGCGGCGTGCGTTTGGCCATGAAGTATTGCCAGAACGGATGATCCTGCTCGCTGATCTGCATGTTCAGGGCAATGCAGTCCATGATCCGCCGCGCATTGCCGGCGCAGTCGATGCCGTCGAAGCTGACGTAGCGGTCCGTCCCCATCCGGCAGCCGCAATCCGCTGTTTTTTCCTGATTGAGTTCCATCTCAAGTTCCCTGTACGCAACGAGGCCAACTGTAACGCCCGGGGCAAAAACTGTCCGTCGGCTGGCCGACAGTTTGTCTCAGGCTTCGGCGCCCAGTCGCCGCAGCGAATCCAGCGAGTGGATGTAGAGCACGCGGCGGCCCTGCCGTTGCAGGATGCCGTCGCGCTCCCACTGGTTGAGCAGTGACGAGACGGTCTGCCGCGTTGAACCAAGCAGGCTGGCGATATCTTCGGTACCGAGGTCGAGCGGCACCAGCCAGATGCCGCCGTCGAGCGGACGCCCGCGGCGTTCGGCCATGCCGGTCAGGAAACGCGCCAGGCGTGCCGGCACCTCGCGGAAGGCCAGATCCTCGATCAGGTTGACGGCATTGGCCAGCAGTCGCCCGAGCACCCGCATCATCACCGGCGTCACCGACGGATCGCTGGCCAGCTTGCGGGCAAAGGCCCGGGTATCCATCAACCACAACGTCGTCGCAGACACCGCCTCGACGTAGGTCGGCGTGTGCGTCGTGTAGATGTCGCCGGGTTCGAGAAAACTCAGGCTCAGTTCGCGACTTTCACCCGCCAGGTAAACGCGCAGACGACCGCTTTCGATGATCAGGACCTGGTTGCGGACATCTCCCGGCGCGGCGAACAGGCAACCACGGGCCAGATCGTGGCGGACGAAGCCGTCCAGCAACCCAGCCGGGATCTGGTGAAAGGGGTTGGCAGCAGTTGCCGGCGGGCAGGCATCGATTTCCATACCCCGTCTGAAAGCAAGACAGGGACCATGAAAAATCGCTGTTAAATCAGTCGTCTGGAAATTTACATTGCGTCAACAATGCGACAATCGGCTACACAACCACCAGTGTCTGCCGCCCGTACCACTCGTCGCCGGCCGCCACTTCCTGCCGGTCATCGGCCGCTGCCGCCTCGATGCAGAGCATGTGACGCCAGCCGTCGGCCGGCATGTCGGCCAGTGCAGCGCACTTTTCGACCCACGGGTTCCACACCACGACATCGGGGAATCCCTGTTGCTGGATGCCCAGGCTGAGGTTGCCGGCGCGCAGCAGTTGCGGGCGCCGGACGCGCCGGTAAACACGGTCGGTTTCGCTGTCGACCGCAAGTTCGGTACCGCTTTCGTTGACCACCCGGTTGCCGTTGGCGGCATCGCGGTAATCGTGGCCGTACAGCCCTTCGAGCGCTGCATCCTCGACCTGGACGACGCGCACGTAGGTGTGCAAGGCACCGGTGAATTCGAAGGCGGCGGTACCGGTATTGACCACGCACAACTCCAGATCGAGCCGGTCGGCTTCGATCATTGCCGTGAGTTCGAGACGGAAGGCATGCGGCCACAACGCCCGCGTCGTGTCATCGTCACCGGTTTCCAGCGTCACCAGCGCGTAGTCGTCGCCGCTGCGGCGGGCGCTCTCGCTCCACACCCGCGTGCGCACGAGACCGTGTTTGGGCAGGTCGCCCCGGTCGGAAAACTGCGGGAAGCAGACCGGCACGCCGCCGCGGATGGCGACGCTGCCGTCGAACACGGCCTTGTCGGAGAGATAGAGGTGCTCGCGGCCATCCGGGGTGATCCAGGACAGCACCTGGGCGCCAAGTTTGCTGATGACGGCGCTGCTGCCTTGCGGACCGAGCAGGCGCAAGGCGGGGATGCCGTGGAATTCGATGTCTTCAATGCCGGTTTTCATGGGAATCTTTGGAGTTGGGGACGACGTAGAGTTGGGGACGCAGATGCAGGTACTCGACCTGGTGACCGAGCAGGGTCACGCTGCCGTTGCGGCGGTTGTTGCCGGTATCGCTGTATTCGAAAGTCAGCGTACGACGCAGGCGCAGGCGGCCGTCGTCGTCGCGCGCCAGCGCGTTGACGCGACCGATGACGGTCTCGTCAAGAAATTGCAGCCCTTCGTCGGCGCAGGCATTCTGCGCGGCCAGTATCCCGATTTCGCGGGCTTTCAGCGTATCCAGCCAGAACCAGACACCGGCTGCAGCGACGAGGATGAAAATGCTTTCGTAAATAGGCATGGGGCCGAAGTATACTGCCTGCCATGCTCAGTTACCGCCACGCTTATCACGCCGGCAATCACGCCGATGTGCTCAAACACCTGATCCTGTTGCAGATCGCCCAGTACATGGGCGAAAAACCTGCGCCCTTCTGGATCATCGACACCCATGCCGGCGCCGGTCGCTACGCGCTCGACTCGGCCCACGCCAGCAAGCTCGCCGAATGGCGCGACGGCGTCGGCCGCCTGTGGAACGCGACCAGCCTGCCGCCTGCTGCGGTCGACTACCTCGATTTCGTCAAAATGCTCAACCCGCACGGCCAGTTGCAGCACTACCCGGGCTCGCCCTGGCTGGCCCGCCAGCTGCTGCGCGAATCCGACCGCCTGCGCCTGTACGAGTTGCACAGCAGCGACAGCAAGCTGCTGCAGGAATGTTTCCGCGGCGCCGGTCGTCAGGTGACGATCACCGAAGGCGACGGCTTTACCGGCCTGAAGGCCATCCTGCCACCGCCACCACGGCGGGCGCTGGTGCTGATCGATCCGTCCTACGAGACCCGGGCCGACTACGGCGGCGTGATCAAGGCGCTGCTGGAAGCGATGAAACGTTTTCCGACCGGCACCTACGCGCTGTGGTACCCGATGCTGCTGAAGCCCGAATCGCGCCAGTTGCCGGATCGCCTGAAACGCCTGGGGGCGGCCAACTGGCTGAACGCGACACTCGAAGTCAAGGCCCCGCCGCACGACGGTTTCGGCATGTACGGCAGCGGCATGTTCATCATCAACCCACCGTGGACGCTGGAAAAGACGCTGCACGAGACATTGCCGGCGCTGGCGACACTGCTCGCCCAGGGGCCCGGCGCGAAACATACGCTGGAAAGTCAGACGACCTGAAATCCCCGCCGGAAACCGGTGCTCTCCCCGTGCTATAGTCGCAAAAAATATAACGAACGTAATAGACGTTCACGGAGAAGGCACCGACTACCTGGAGGGATCACGGTGTTCAGATTGTTTGCCTGCCTGCCGGCCTTGCTGCTGCTCGCGTTGTTTCCGTCGGGCGCGAACGCGCAGCAGCAGGCACTTGCCGTCGCCATCACCGACTCCGCCCCGCCCTTCGCCTACCGTGACGAAAACAGCAAGCTCAAGGGCTTCAACGTCGATCTCGTACACGCGCTTTGTCAGCGCTTGCAACGCGAATGCCGCCTGGAAGTACTGCGCTTTCCCGAAGTCATTCCGGCCGTCAATGCCGGCCGTTTCGATCTCGGCGTCGCCAATACGCTGCGCACGCCGGAACGCGAAAAACTGGTCCGTTTCACCCGCGTCATCTGGCGCTCGACCTCCAGCCTGATTGGCCTGCGCGAACTCGGCGGCGCCCAGCGGACAACACTGCTGGCACGCGAGCAGACCTGCGCCATTTCGGGCTCGCGCCAGCTCGGCTGGCTTGGCGAAAATGCCGCCCGGGCGCCCATCCCGGCCGCCAGCAACGGCGAGTTGCTGGCGCAACTGACCCGGGAACAATGCGCCCTCGCACTGTTACCGACACAGCAGGCCCTGTCCTTCCTGCAGGGCAAGGATGGTCAGCGTTTTGGCTACATTGGCGCACCGCTCGACGACAACGGCCTCGGCGGCGATGTCCATATCGCGCTGCGCCCCGGTAACGACAACCTGAAAGACGAGGTCGATGCCGCCCTTGAATCACTGATCCGCGACGGCACTCACGAACGTCTTTCGCGTCGCCACTTCCCCTATAGCATCCTGTAAGCACGATGGCCGAACGGAAAACCGGAACACCGCCCAGCCTGCGGCAGGTATCGACGGTCGTGCTGGCCGTTCTGCTGATCATTCTGTCGGCTGCCGGTTTCCTGTTGACACGGCAGATGCTCGATCTGCAGGCACTGGCGGAGACCCACCGCCAGCAGGCGGCTTCGAGCCTGAGCGAAAAAGTCCGCGCGGTGACCAATATCGAGCGCCTGATCCTGCTCGGCGACCAGTTGAGCAGCGCCCCCGGGCGGGATAGCTGGCAGGCCGCAGGCCGTGCCTTCCAGGCCCTGACCTACCATCCGTCGCTGCAGGAACTGGATGGCCGTGAAGCCGTTATCCGCACTGGCTTTTCGGTAGCCGAGGAACTGCTCGCGCTACGTGAAAGCAATGCAACGGAGTCCGCGATCATGGATCTATGGGAAAGCCAGCGCGAACAACTGACCCGAATTGCCGAGGAAACCTCGGGCGGCATGATCGCCCACACCACACAACTGGCTGACACCGCTGCCCGTTCGGCCCGGCAAATGCTGCTGCTGGCGCTGGCCTTCTCGGTCCTGCTGCTACTCAGTCTGGTGGCGCTGCTGCGCATCCTGAAAGTGCAATTGATCGATCCCTTGCTGGCTGTTTCCCGACAACTGGCCGCAATGCGCTCGGGGGCCGGCACGCCGCACAAACTGCCGTCGGCGCGCAATCTTGAAGTCTCCGAAGTATTCAATGCACTGCAGGCGCTGCAGGACACGCAGGCAGCACTGAAGGACAGCGAGGAACGCCAGCGCCTGGCCCTGGCCGGCGCCAACCAGGGCTTGTTCGATCTCGACATGCTGAGCGGGCGCGTCCGCGTCAGCCCGGAATACGCCGAAATGCTGGGTTATCCGCCGGAAGAGTTTGCCGAACTCAACTTCGCCCGCTGGGAAACCCTCCTCCACCCGGACGATCTGCCGGCAACCCTGCGTAATTACGAAGATTACGTCGCCGGCCGCATTCCGGAATACCAGATCGAATTCCGCATGCGTACCCACGACGGCCGGTGGAAATGGCTGCTATCCAAAGCCAGCATCCAGTCGCGTGACACCTCCGGCAAGCCGATACGGATGCTCGGCACGCATACCGACATCTCCGCATTGAAAGCCGCCGAAGCGGAAATCCGCGCGCTGAACGGTGAACTGGAAGCGCGCGTCGCCCAACGCACCGCCGAGCTGGAAAATGCCAAGCGCCAGGCCGAACTCGCGACGCTGGCGAAGAGCGCTTTCCTAGCCAACATGAGCCACGAGATCCGGACGCCGCTCAACGCCATTGCCGGGATGGCCCACCTGATTCGCCGGGCCGGCCTGGAGCCACTGCAGCAGCAACGCCTGGACAAGCTCGAAGCGGCTGGCCAGCACCTGCTGGAAATCATCAACGACGTGCTCGACCTGTCGAAGATCGAGGCCGGCAAACTGCAGCTGGAACCCCGCAGCTTTGCCCTGCCGACGCTCTTTGAAAACATCTGCTCGATGCTACAAGCCCGCGCCGAACTCAAGCAACTGCCACTACGCCGCGAACTGCCAACCGGCATTCACTGGCTGGTTGGCGACACCACGCGGCTGCAGCAGGCGCTGCTCAATTACGCGGTCAACGCGCTGAAATTCACGGAAACCGGCAGCATCACGTTGCGTGCGCTGGTCGTCAACGAATGTGAAGACAGCCTGCTGCTGCGTTTTGAAGTCACTGACAGCGGCATCGGCATTGCCCCGGAAGCGCTCGGCCGGCTGTTCTCGGCCTTCGAACAGGCGGACAACTCGACAACGCGCAAGTATGGCGGCACCGGTCTCGGCCTGGCCATCACCCGCAAGATTGCCGAGGCGATGGAGGGTGAAGCGGGCGCCATCAGCACACCCGGCCAGGGCAGCACCTTCTGGTTTACCGCCTGGCTGAAGAAAGGCGACCCGCAGCGCCTGCTCGACCGCGCCAGCGTCGACAGCATGGAAGCCGAACTGACGCGGCTGGCCACCGGCAAGCGCGTGCTGCTGGCTGAGGACGAACCGATCAACCGCGAAATTGCGCAGATGCTGCTGGCCGACGCCGGGCTGGCCGCCGACGCCGCCGAGGATGGCCGGCAGGCGCTGGCCATGGCGGCTGCGCAGCACTACGACCTGATCCTGATGGACATCCAGATGCCGAACCTGGACGGTCTCGAAGCGACCCGGCAGATCCGCCGCCTGCCGGGATACGCCAGCACGCCGATCATCGCGATGACCGCCAATGCCTTCGCCGAGGACAAGGAACGCTGTTTTGCTGCTGGCATGGACGAGTTCATCGCCAAGCCGATTCTCCCCGAAGCCTTCTACGGCCAGTTGCTGCTCAGCCTGTCGTCGTCAACCGCGACTGCAGTTGTGCCTTGAGCTGGCGGGCGGCCAACGTATAACCACCGTCGCTGCCATCGATGAAATGCAGGTGCTTGCCTTCGTGCGATTCGACCAGGCAGGTGATCAGGGCTTCGCGCGACTGGTTGATGCCCCAGGCCAGCGCCCCCGTGGCCGCCTCGTCCTGCAGGCGGCGCGTCAGTTCGGCGGCCTGCGACTCGCTGGCGTCGAGCACCATGCGCAGCGCACCGTCGAATTTGCGGAAATCGGTGTTGCTGACCATGTCGTCGCAATAGCGACTCCAGCGCACCGCCCGGGTATCGATGTTGCGGGCGAACAACCAGAGCCCGGCAAGGTTCTGCAGCAGCATGCGCAGGACGTAGGCCAGCTTGCCCGGCAGGCCTGTTCTCCAGGTGCGAACCATCAGTTCGCCACCGAGGCTCAGCGGGGAAAAGGACAGTTTCAGCCGCTCCGGACGCAGCGGGTGACTGGCACCGAGGTCGCCGAAGATATCGCCAATCGCTGCCAGCACGCGCCGGTACGTCGCCTGGTTGATCTGCGGATCGGCAGTCGTGGCGACGATGATCAACGACAGCTTGTAGTCGCGGAAGCTCGGCACGTTCTGCCAGCGGCACTCAAAGCCCTCAAAGCTGGCTTCGGCCGGCCCTTCGGCACGCCGGACATGGACCACACCGTTGCCACTGCCGGCCTTGACGCGGCGTTCGGCCTCTTCCCAGCCGCGTCCGGAGAACACCGGCTGGCTGACCTGCGACGACAGCTTGATCCGGGCCACCCGGACCCAGTGGCCATCGCGACACAGATCACCGACGCGAACCAGGCCGGCGCGCAGGTCCAGGCCGAAACTGCCGGCCGCCAGTTCCTGCGTCCCGCGCAGGGCGACGATGGCGCGTTCGCGCAGGCTTTCCGGAATGGCGAAGGTGGCGCCGTCGCCACCGAAGATGAAGGGCAGTTCCAGTGTCCGGTCGATGTTGGCGATGGCGGCAATGCAGGCAACACCGACCGTATTGACCTTCTTGTAAGCGCCTTCGGCGATTGCCTGGGTCGAATCGACGATGTCGGCGATGACCACCCACCAGTCCTCCGGCAGTTCGACGTGACAGCTGGTGTCGATCGCCGCCTCGAACGACGGCAGCGCCGGCAGATCGCGATAGAAGGCGGGCTGCCCGCTCATCAGTTGCCCAGTTCGGTGTACTTGGCGCGCGAACCGTAAGCCTTGTCGACCGGATATTTTTCGCCGTTCCTGAGCAATTTGACCCGGGCGGCCTCAAGCAGGTCGATGCCGGCCTTGTCGGCGATCAGCAGCAGGTAGAGCAGGATGTCGGCGCATTCGTCGCGCAAGGCCTGGGCACGGACCGGATCGGCCGGCAGGGCTTCGATCTCGTCGTCGCGCTGCCACTGCGTCAGCTCGAGCAATTCACCGGCTTCCAGGTTGAGCGAGACGATCAGGTTGCGCAGCGTATGGAACTGCTGCCAGTCGCGCGCATCGCGGAATTCGAGCAATGCTGCGGTCAACGCCTTCAAATCGGCCAATTTTCGTCCTCCGGGCTGGTCGACCGCATGATGCCACAGCCGGCCCGGATCGCTCAGGGCTGCAGCGGCCAGAACAGCGGAATCAGCAGGCTGGAGAGCAGCCACATGATGATGTTCATCGGGATGCCCATGCGCGCAAAATCGGCGAAGCGGTAGTTGCCGGCGCTGTACACCAGCGTGTTCGTCTGGTAGCCGATCGGTGTCGCGAAACTGCAGCTGGCGGCGAACATCACGCCGACGACAAAGGGCCGCGGATCAACGCCGAGTTGCTGGGCGACGCCGATGACCACCGGCGTGAACAGCACGGCGATGGCATTGTTGCTGACGAATTCGGTGGCAATCGAGGTCAGCAGGATGACCAGCGAGAGCATCAACCAGGGCGACAGGCCGTCGCCGAGCACGACCAGTTGCGTCGCCAGCATTGCCGCCAGACCCGAGGTGTTCATCGCGATGCTGATCGCCAGCATGCCGAAAATCATGATCAGGATAGGCCATTCGATCGCCTTGTAGGCCTCGTCGGCGCGAATGCAGCCGGTGGCGACGACGATGGCGGCGCCGATCAGCGCCAGCCCTTCGATCGGCATGACGTTGAAGGCGGCCAGCAGCATCACGCCGGCGATGGTCGCCAGGGCGATCGGCGCCTTGGCCTGGCGATTGGTCACCTGCCGCCCGTCAGTGATGGCAAACAGGTCGCCGTTGTCGCAGAAACGCTTGATCTGGGCCGGCGTGCCTTCGACCAGCAGCACGTCGCCGACCTGCAACTGGAAATCTTCGCCAATCTGCGAAAACGACGCATCGCGCCGGTGCACCGCAATCAGGTGAATGCCGTAACGGGCCAGCAGGTCGAGGTCGCGGATCGGCCGCAGCACGTAGCGCGAAGTCTGGCCGACGATGGCTTCGACCATGACCACATCGCGCCGGCGCAGGGTTTCCAGGTCGTGGCTGCTGCCCTGAACCTGCAGGCCGACCAGGTCGGTGCTGCGCAGTTCCATCATGGCGCTGCTGCGGCTATGGACGACGACGCGGTCGCCGGCCTCGATGCGCGTTGCCGGATCGGGATTGGCGATCTCGTTTTCGCCGCGGCACAGGTTGAGCACCTGGATGACGCCATTGGCCAGCTTGGCTTCCTTCAGGGTCTTGCCGATCAGGTGCGAATCGACCGGCACGAACAATTCGGTCATGAACAGCCGGTCGCCGCTACCGGTGAATTGCTGGGTCAGCGTCTCGCGTACCGGCAGCAGGCGCTGGGCGAAAAAGAACATGAAGGCACAGCCGGCCAGCGCCATGACGATGGCCGGCGCGCTGATCTCGAACATCGAAAAAGGCTCAAGCCCCTGCGCCCGGGCCACGCCATCGACGAGAATGTTGGTCGAGGTACCGACCATGGTGATCAGGCCGCCGAGAATGGTCGCGTAGGACAGCGGAATCAGCAGCCGCGACGGCGCGATGTTGTAGCGCCCGGCCATGGCGATCACTGCCGGAATCATCACCATCACCACCGGCGTGTTGTTGATGAACGGCGACACCAGCAGGCCGACCAGCAGCAAGGCCACCAGCAATCGCCGCTCGCTCTGCCCGGCCATGGCGCCGAGCCAGTCGCCGAGACGATCGACACAGCCGGTTTTCGACAAGGCGCCGCTGATGATGAACAGGCAGGCGATGGTAATCGGCGCGCTGTTGCCGAATACGCTGGTGACTTCCTTCGCCGACAGCAGGCCCAAGGCCAGCAGTACCGCCACCGCCACCATCACCGCCACGTCCGGCTTCAGCCATTCGCGCACGAAGGCGGCGAACAGGCCGATCAGGACCAGGCCGACAGCAGCGGCGTGCAGTTGTTCGGGAAGCAGCATCGGGGGCGGGCGAATGAGGATGACAGGGCGCACAGGTTAGCGCCTGCACTACCGAATCATAAAGAATGAAAAATGTTTTTGTTATAGCGATTCAATATATGAAGCAGCACACCCACGCTCGATTTATCATGCATTTTTGCGGTCGACCGCAATATTCGAACACTTTTCAGGAGACGACATGCCCCTCTACCAGCTCGACGACAAAACCCCGCAACTCGGCAGCAACGCCTGGGTCGCGCCGAACGCCACCGTGATCGGCGACGTCCGCCTCGGCGCCAACGCGTCGGTGTGGTGGAACGCAACACTGCGCGGCGACAACGATCCGATTCACATCGGCGCCAATACCAACATCCAGGATGGTTCGGTGCTGCACACCGACGAAGGTGTGCCGATGCACATCGGCGACAACGTCACCGTCGGCCATCTGGTCATGCTGCACGGCTGCACCATCGGCGACGGCAGCCTGATCGGCATCGGCTCGGTGATCCTCAACCGGGCGGTGATCGGCAAGGGCTGCATCGTCGGCGCCAATACACTGATTCCGGAAGGCAAGGTCTTTCCCGACCGCTGCCTGATCGTCGGCTCACCGGGCAAGGTGGTGCGCGAACTGTCCGAGGAAGATGCGGCAAAGCTGTTGAAATCGGCCGAACACTATGTCGACAACGCGGCGCGCTATCGTACGCAACTGACTGAAATCTAGCCGACGAAACCGGCAATCGCCGCCAGCACAGCCGCTTCCTGGTCGCGCTGCGGCGAGTGGCCGCAGTTCGCCAGCTTGAGCAGTTGCGTTCCCGGCACTTTTTCGGCGAGGACGTCGATCTGGCGCATCGTCGCGTATTCGTCGTCCTCGCCCTGGATCGCCACTACCGGGCAGCGGATCGCCGGCAGCAATTCCTCAATGTTCCAGTCACGGAATTCAGGCGACAGCCAGCAGTCGTTCCAGTCGGCGAACACGCGCGTCGCGTCGCGGTGGTAGCGCGCCAGCTTCTGTGGCCAGTCGCTGCTGCCCCAGTACTTGCGCGCGATGCGAATGCCGGCCAGGGTTTCTTCCTCGATGAATTCATGCGGCGCCATGACTACCACGCCGGATACCGCCGCCGGGAAACTGCCGGCGTGGATCAGCGCGATGCTGCCGCCGTCGCTGTGGCCGACCAGGACCGGGCGCTCGATGCCGAGTGCGGCAAGGAAGGCCGGCAGCACTTCGCGACCCTCGCGGTGCATGTAGTCCGGCTGGCGTGGCTGCGGGTGCGGGTCCGAGGCGCCGTAGCCCGGCCGCGAATAGACGACGACCCGGCACCCGGTTGCTGCCGCCAGTTTTTCGGGAAAATCCCGCCACATGGCGACGCAGCCGAGGCCTTCGTGCAGCAGTACCAGCGTCGGCCGGTCGGTGGCGGTCGCCGGGAAATCCTTGTATTCGAGGTTCAGGCCTTCGATCTTGATCTGTTTCATGCGCTCAACAAAAAATCGCGGACGACAGCGATCTGCTCGTCCGACTGGAACATCGGGGCGTGTCCGACCCCGGGAATTTCGGCGAGTTTCGCCCGTGGACCGCAATCTCCCATGCGCTGCCAGGTTTCCCGCGTCAGCAGGTCGGATTCACCACCGCGGATCGCCAGTGTCGGACAGGTGATTGCCTGGTAGAGCGGCCACAGGTCGATGTCGCGGTCGGCGAAAGCGGCCCGGAACGGCGCGGCGATGCCCGGATCGTAACGGAAGGCCCAGCGACCGTCGCTGCGCTGGACGATGCTGCTTTCCGTCAGCGCGTACCACTGCGCCTCGGTCAGCGGCCCAAACGGGGCGCTGACCGCCTTGACGTAGGCCAGCGCCTCGTCGATCGTCGCCCAGTCGGGATCATTGCCGACATAGGTAGCAATGCGCTGCAGCGATTCGACGGTGATCAACGGCCCGACATCGTTCAACGCCAGTTTGTGGATCGGCGAACCTTCCTGCGCCGCCAGCGCCATGCCGATCAGCCCGCCCATCGAAGTGCCGAGCCAATGTACCGAATCGACGTTCAGCCGGGCGATCAGCGTCACCATGTCGGCGACGTATTGCGGCACTGCATAACCGGCCGGGTCGCGCAAACGGCCGCTGCGGCCGCGACCGACGACATCCGGGCAGATCACCCGGTAATGCCCGGACAGCGCCGCCGCCAGCGCGTCGAAATCGCTGCCGTTGCGGGTCAGGCCATGGACGCAGACGAGCACGCGCGGATTGTCGCGCTCGCCCCATTCGTAATAGGACATCCGGTGCAGACCCGACGGGCTCAGGCACTGGACGATCTGTTGTTGTTTTGTCATCGCTCTCTTCCTCCTGCCTGAAATGTATCACCGTCCGTGCCAGTAACGGCGATGCACCCGGCGCCAGGCATCGACCGATGCCCCGGCCGGCGCCAGCGTCACGCGCAAGGCGCCGTCGTGATCGGTGCGCCACAAGCGTGCTGCGGTCGACGCGTAAAATTCGACGATTTCCGGCCGCGGATGGCCAAAACGATTGCGATAGCCGGCGGAAAACAGCGCATCGCGGGCGTCGACCGCAGCAACGAAGGCCGGCGTCGACGAGCCTCTGGCGCCATGATGCGGCACCAGCAAAACGTCGGCGCGCAGTGCTGCGGCATCGCGGGCGAGCAAGGCGGCCTCGTCCGCCGCCTCGATATCGGCAGTCAGCAGCAGGCGCGTCGGGCCGGCCGCCACGGCGAGCACGCAGGACAAGGAATTGCGCTTGCCGGTGCCCGAATACGCTGAAGCCTCCGGATGCAGAATCGTGAAATCGACGCCATCCCATTGCCAGTGCTGGCCGGCACGGCACAACTCGCCGCCGAGTTCCGGCAGCGACGACAGCATGTCGCCCACCGGCAACGCCGCACGCAACGACGCCAGCCCGCCGGCGTGATCGGCGTCACCATGCGTCACCACGAGACGGTCCAAACGGTCGACACCAAGCCAGCGCAGGTAAGGCACGACGATGCGCTGACCGGCATCCGAATCGGCGTTGTACTGCGGCCCCGGATCGTAGACCAGCACCCGCTGTTGCGTGCGCACGACCACCGCCTGCCCCTGGCCGACATCGAGCACGTCGATCTGCGCCTCGCCGTAAGGCACCCGCGCCACCGGCCAGAACGCCGCCGGCACGATCAACAGCAGCCCCGCCCATTTGCCCGGTACGCCACGCGGCAACAGGCACCAGGCGACGCCGACGCCGGCCACGACTACCGCCCAGGCCGGCGGCGCCGGCGCCTGCCAGACCGGCCAGGCGGCGCACCAGAACAGGAACAGCATCAGGCCATCGAGCACGGCGTGCGCCAGCGCCAGGATCGGCCACCATGGCAGCAAGGCGCCGAGCAGCGCCAGCGGCGTGACGATGAAGCTGATCACCGGCACCGCCAGCGCGTTGGCCAGCGGCGAAACCAGCGAAAACTGCTGGAACACCAGCATCAGTACCGGCAGCGACGCCAGTGTTGCTGCCCATTGGACAAGGCCCCAGCCGCGCAGGCGATCACGCCAGCCGCGACCGCTACCGACGACGGCGCTGCCGATGTAGAGCAAGGCGCCGACAGCACCGAAAGACAGCCAGAAACCCGGCGCCAGCGCCGACCAGGGATCGACCAGCAAGACCACCAGCAAGGCCAGCACGAGAATCCGGCTCGGCGCGACGATGCGCCCGGACAGCATCGCCGCGACGGCCACCAGCAGCATGTACAGCGTACGCTGGGCCGGCACGCCGAAGCCGGCGAGCAAGGCATAGACGAACGCCCCCAGCGCCGCCGCCAGCAGCCCGGCCCGTTGCGCCGGCCAGCGCAGGGCCAGCGCCGGTACACGCCGCCACAGGGCGCTGACCAGCCAGCCGAGCAGCCCGGCCACCATCGTCACGTGCAAACCGCTGATCGACATCAGATGCGTCGTGCCGGTGCGATTGAACACCGTCCACAAATCCCCCTCGACCGCTTTCTGGTCGCCGACCGCCAGCGCCGTCAGGATGCCGATCCACGGCCAGCGGTCCGGCGGCAGGGCAGCCAGAAAATGGCGCCGGACGGCGCTGCGCACCAGTTCGACGATATGCCCCGGGCGCCAGACGAAATCGGCGAGCTTGTCCGCCGGCCCCGGACGCACGTAGCCGGTCGCCCGGATGCCGCGCTCGAGCAGCCACACCTCGTAATCGAAACCGCCCGGATTGGCGCCGCCGTGCGGCCGCTTCAGGCGCACCGTGAGCTGCCAGCGCTGACCCGGCGCCAATGCCGGTAGCGCCTGCTTGCCGTGATACCAGGCGAGCTGGATGCGCGTCGGCACCACGGCTGTTGCGGTCAACACCCGTTCGACGGCAAATTCGAAACGCGTGCCCCGGTCAAAATCCTGCGGCAGGCCGGCAATGCTGCCGATCACCTGCACGTCCCGGCCCTCCCAGTCGGCACCCAACTCGTCAGCCAGGCGCAGATCGGCACGCCAGCCGGCCCAGCAGAAACCGAGCAGGCAGCAGCCGATCAGCGCCAGAGCGCGCCACGGCCAGGTGCGCCAGCGCAACGCCGGCAGGCAGCAGACGACGGCCAGCGGCAGCCAGAGATAAACCGCCGGCGGGCTGGCATGGGTCTGCAGGAACAGGACGCCGGCGGCGAAGGCGAGGATGGCGGAACGCATGCCAATATCATGGCACGAAGCATCACAAACAGCGAAGCCCGGCTTTTGCGATAATCGCCGGATGCGCCGCTTCCTGAAAAAACATCTGCCGGACCACGAAACGATACGCCGCAACGCCTGGTTGCGGCCGTTCGAGAACTCGCTGCTGCACCCGCGACTGTGGCACCTGAACCGCCGCTCGGCGGCCGGCGCCGTCGCCGCCGGCCTGTTCTGCGGCCTGATTCCCGGCCCTTTCCAGATGCCGGCAGCGGCGCTGGCGGCCATCCTGTTTCGCGTCAACCTGCCGTTGTCGCTGCTGGTGACGCTCTACAGCAACCCGTTCACCATCGTCCCGATATACCTGCTGGCCTACCAGATCGGCCGGCTACTGATCGGCGACACGGCCGGTTTCCTGGTACCGCCGGCCTTCGTTTTCGACAATTTCGTCGCCTGGACGCAGGCCATGCAGGACTGGATGCTGGCCGTCGCCCGACCGCTCGCCGTCGGCCTGATCGTGCTCGCCGACGGGCTGGCGCTGGCTGGCTACTTCCTGACGCGCGGCGCCTGGCGCCTGTACCTGATCCGGCACTGGCAGCGGCGCCGCGCGGGCAAACGCTCAGCCTGACTTCTTGCGGTGGTCGATAACCCGCACTGCCTTGCCCATCGAACGCTCGATGGCGCCGGTCGGCTTGACGTTGACGGTGCATGAGACGCCGATGAAATCCTTGATGTCCTTCTGCACCTTCGCCGCCACCCGGTCCATCGCCTCCTGGCCGCGGGCAAACAGCGGCGGGCTGGCCTCGACATTGACCGCCATCGAGTCCATGAAGCCTTCGCGGAAAACCTCGATCTGGTAGAACGGCGACAGCGTCTCGCTGCGCATCAGCACCGCCTCGACCTGGGTCGGGAAGACATTCACGCCACGGATGATCAGCATGTCGTCGGAGCGGCCGGAGATGCGCCGGATGCGCGCATGCGTCCGGCCGCACTTGCACGGGCTGCGCTCGATGACCGAAATGTCGCGGGTCCGGTAGCGCAGGATCGGGAAGGCTTCCTTGGTCAGCGAAGTAAACACGATCTCGCCCTCCTCGCCATCCGGCACCGGCTGGCCGGTATCGACATCGACGCATTCGACGAGGAAATGATCCTCCCAGACATGCAGCCCTTTCTTGGCCTCGATGCATTCGACACCGACTCCCGGCCCCATGACTTCCGACAGACCGTAGATGTCGATGGCCTCAAGCCCCAGGCGTGATTCGATCTCGTAGCGCATTTCCTCGGTCCACGGCTCGGCACCGAAAATACCGACCTTGAGCGGCAGCTTGCGCACATCGACACCGATACTCTCGGCCTCCTCGGCGATGTTCAGCGCGTAGGACGGCGTGCAGCACAAGGCCGTCGCCTGGAAATCCGAAAGCAGCATGACCTGCTTCTGCGTCTGCCCGCCCGACATCGGTACGGTCAGCACGCCCAGTTCCTCGGCGCCGTAATGCAGGCCGAGACCGCCGGTGAACAGGCCGTAACCGTAGGCGTTGTGCAGGCGGTCGCCAGGACGCAGGCCGGCAGCAGCAAGGCTGCGCGCGACCAGTTGCGACCAGTTGGCGATGTCGCGGCGGGTATAGCCGACGACAGTCGGCTTGCCGGTGGTACCGGACGAGGCATGGACGCGGACGACCTGTTCGGTCGGCACGGCAAACATGCCGAAGGGGTAGTTGTCGCGCAACTGCTCCTTCTTGGTGAACGGCAACAGGCGGGCGTCGGCCAGCGACTGGATGTGGTGCGGCTTGACCTCCAGCTCGTCCATCGCCTCGCGGTAGAACTTGACCGTCGCGTAGCAGCGCTCGACGGTGTTGCGCAGACGGCGCAACTGCATTGCCTCGAGATCTTCCCGCGGCAAGGTTTCGTTTTCAATATCGAAAATCATGCAACTTCCTCCCTGTAGCTTTTTTATTTAAGGGAGAAATGATACGCCCGCCGAAGCGGGCGTGTTACATCAGGCGGCTGACAGCCGGTCTCAGGTCCTGAAACGACCGACTTCGCCGGACAGCGTTTCGGCCAGCTGGCGCAGGCCGTCGGCAGTATGCGCGTTGCCGCTGGCCGCTGCGTTGTTTTCCTCGGCCATCTGGGCAATGCGCTCGACGTTCTGAGCAATCTCGGTGCTGGCCGCCGCCTGCTCGCGCAAGGCGATGGTGATTTCCGAAACAGCCTCCATCACGCGGCGCGAGTGTTCCTGCACCATGCCGATCGTCTCGCCGGCACGTTGCGCCTCGACGACACCGACAGCAACCCGCTCGACACCGCGCTTCATGCTGTCCACCGCAGTTGCCGTGCCGGACTGGATGGCGGCGATCATGCCGGCAATTTCCTGGGTCGATTTGGCCGTGCGCTCGGCCAGCTTGCGCACTTCGTCGGCGACCACGGCGAAGCCTCGGCCCGACTCGCCGGCCCGGGCGGCCTCGATGGCCGCATTGAGCGCCAGCAGGTTGGTCTGATCGGCAATATCCTTGATCGTGCCGACAATGGTTGAAATCTCGTCCGACTGACGCCCCAGCGCCTCGACCGTACTGGCAGAATGATTCACCGTATCGGCGATCCCCTGGATCTCGACCACCACCTGCTGGACGATGTTGCTGCCCTCGCCCGCCACGCGGTCGGATTCGCGGGAATAGGACTCGGCATCCGTGGCGTTCTTGGCGATGTGGTCGACACCGACAGTCATTTCCTCGACCGAGGCTGCCATGCTTGATGCGGAATCGCTCTGCGAACCCGCACTGCTTGAAATCTGGTGGCTGGAAGTCGCCAGATCGCCGGCTGCCGTACGCAGTTCGCCAACATCGGCCTGAATGCGGGAGAGCAACTCGCGGATCGACGCAGCCATGTTGTTGAGATCGAGACCGGCAGCGTGCAGTTCATCTGCCCCCTCGGTCGAGAAATGAACGGTCATGTCGCCACCGGCCATGCGCTTGGCACCCGAGGAGAAGATATCGACGGTACCGATCACCGAATAGTAGGTGCCGATACCGAAGTAACCGACCAGCAGCATCACCAGCGTAGACAAGGCTGCCTGGAAGATCAGCACGTTCTCGGCGTGCGCCTGACGCGCCTGCAACTGTTTTTCAAACTGCGGAATCAACGTCTCGTACATGATCTTGTAACCCAGATCAATGACCTGGGTCGTCATGGCGAAATAGTCTGCCGGCTTGGTTTCGAAACGTTCGTTGAGGATGTCTTCCTGCACCAGCTTGAACACCTTCTGCGACGCTTCGGTAAATTCCTGCGTCGGCCCGGTCAGCGAAGCACGCAGCTCCGGAGCGAACTTCATGACCTTTTCCAGGTTGGAGTTCTGCAGGCGCAAGGTCCCGTTCATGCGTTCCAGCAAGGCCGTGATATCGCGGCGCATGTCCAGCGTCAGTTCCTGCGAACTGAGCACACCGGTGCCACGCGCCCGCATGATGCCCAACGGCTCGAGCATCGCCGGCATCTTGCCGACAACGGTGTCCATGAAATAGTAGGTATCAACCACCGGATCGAGGGTCAGCTGGGTTTCATCAGCCAGATCGACCATGAAGATCAGGACCTTGCCGATCATCTGCGTATGCCGCTTGAGGTTTTCCGGCGCCGGCCAGGTCAGCCCCTGCTTGCTGATTTCCGACCAGTCGGCGCGGATATCCTTCCAGGCCTGGCTGTCACGCAAGCTGTCGCTGAGTGCAGCATCGGTATCGCCAATGGCCTTTTCCACTTCCTTCTCGACCGCCGCGCGCCGTTCCTTCATCGCCTCGTTGCCGTTGAGCACGCCGGAGGACAAACCGCGGTGCTGCTGCATGAACTGCACGGAACGATTCATCGGCTTGAGCATCTGCAAGCCGGCCAGCTCGTGTTTGGCTGTGTCGATATCGCGGCTCAGGTTGATGAACAGCGTGTACAGCAATACCAGCAGTACGACAATCAGGGCACTGCCAAGAAAAACAAACTTGGCCCGGAACCGCAAGCGGTTCATCAACGCCACCGCAGGCATGAACAATGCACGCATATTTTTATCCCCCTGACCGCGACTCCGGCCGGTAATTTATTAGAAACGGCAAAATGCTACCCGATATATTACAAATGAGCCAATTTGCCATCATTGAGTTCGATCAAAGTATCCGCCCTGGCCGCCAGGTTCCGGTCGTGGGTCACCATCACCAGACTGGCCCCCTGTCGCCGGACATGCTCGATCAGCAGATCGAATACCACCCCGGCTGTCTGACTGTCGAGATTGCCGGTTGGTTCATCGGCGAGAATGCATGAGGGATCGCTGACCAGCGCCCGGGCGATCGCCGCGCGCTGGCGTTCGCCGCCGGACAGTTCGCCGGGACGGTGCTCAAGCCGGTGGCCCAGGCCGACGGCACCGAGCATGTCGGCGGCCTTGGTCAGCGCAGCCCGACGCTCGACCCGACGGATCAGCAGCGGCATGGCGACGTTTTCCAGCGCCGAGAACTCCGCCAGCAGGTGATGGAACTGGTAAACAAAGCCGAGATGCCGGTTGCGCCAATCACCGCGGTCGACCTCGTTCAGCGCCGAAAAATCACGGCCCTTGAGCGATACCGTGCCGCTGCTCGGCGCATCAAGCCCGCCCAGCAGGTGCAGCAGCGTGCTCTTGCCGGAACCCGAAGCACCGACGATGGCCAGCGTCCGGCCGGCCTCGACGGCGAGGTCGATGTTGTCGAGGACAGTCACGTCCAGTCCGCCGCCGCGGAATACCTTGCCCAGCCCCCGGGCAGTCAGGATGTTCTCACTCATAGCGCAAGGCCTCCGCCGGATTGACCCGTGACGCCCGCCAGCTCGGATACAGCGTCGCCAGCAGCGACAGCACGAAGGCGATGGCTGTCACGCCCCAGACATCACTCCACAACAATTCAGACGGCAGGTCGGAAATGTAATAGACATCCTTGGCCAGGAACTGCGTACCGAGCAGGCGCTCGATGGCCGGCACGACGACGTCGACGTTGAGCGCCAGCGCGACACCGCCGGCAACGCCCAATCCCAGTCCGATGAAACCGACCAGCGCCCCCTGGATAACGAACACCGCCATGATCGAAAGCGGCCGGGCGCCCAGCGTGCGCAGGATGGCGATGTCGGCCTGCTTGTCGGTAACCGCCATGACCAGCGTCGACACCAGGTTGAAGGCGGCGACGGCAACGATCAGCGACAGGATGATGAACATCATCGTTTTCTCGATCTGCACCGCGCGGAAGAAATTGGCGTGGCTCTTCGTCCAGTCGTGCAGGTAGGCATCGGCGTTGATGTAGCCGACCAGTTCGCGGGCGACGCGCGGTGCCTTGAACAGGTCGTCGACCTTCAGGCGCACGCCGCTGACCATGTCGCCCATCTGGTACAGGCGCTGCGCGTCCTGCATGTGGATCAGCGCCAGCCCGGAATCGTACTCGTACATGCCGACCTCGAAGATGCCGACGACGGTGAAGGAACGCACCCGCGGCATCACGCCAGCCGGCGTTACCGTGCCCTGCGGCGCGATCAGCGTCAGCTTGTCGCCGGTGAATACCCGCAGCGAGCGCGCCAGATCGGCGCCAAGCACAACGCCGAACTCGCCCGGCTTCAGCGCATCGAGACTGCCGCTCTTGATCGACTGGCGAAAATCGGCGACACCGTCCTCCAGCTCGGGAACGATGCCGCGTACCAGCGTGCCTTTGACCTCGCCATCGACCGAGAACATCCCCTGCGATTGCACGAAGGGCGCTGTTGCCCGCACTTCCGGGTGCTGCTTCGCCTGCGCCGCGATCGATTGCCAGTCAGCCAGCTCGCCGTTCACGCCGGTGATCTGGATGTGCGAGGCGACGCCAAGGATGCGCGTGCGCAACTCCTTCTGGAAACCGTTCATCACCGACAGCACGACGATCAGCGCAGCAACGCCGAGGCCGATGCCGGCCATCGAGATCAGCGAAATGAAGGAAATGAAATGGTTGCGACGCTTAGCGCGCGTGTAGCGCAAGCCGATCAGCAACTCGTAGGGCAATGACATGCGTATTCCCGCGATGCAACAAAAACGCTATGGTACACGCACCCGGAAAACCCGGCCCATTCAACCGTTCAGGAAATTTCGCAATGATCGTCACCAATATCGAAACCGTCCCCGGCAAAACCATCGTCAAACACCTCGGCATGGTCAGTGGCAATACCGTCCGCTCCAAGCATGCCGGGCGCGACATCATGGCCGGCCTGAAGAACATCTTCGGCGGCGAACTCAAGGGCTATACCGAACTGCTGACGGAATCGCGCGAGGAAGCCACACAGCGGATGCTTGACCAGGCGAAGGCCATCGGCGCCAATGCCGTGGTCAACGTCCGCTTCTCGACTTCCTCGGTCGCTGCCGGCGCCGCCGAACTGTTCGCCTACGGCACCGCAGTCGTCGTGGAATGACAGCATGTACGACCTGATAATTTTCCTGGTCCTGCTGCTGCTCGGCTATGTCTTCGGGCAACGCGCCGAAAAACGGCATTTCAAATCAATCATCGAACGCGAGAAATCACTGCGCGACATCCTGGCCTTTTCCGAACGCCGCATTCCGGACGAGGATCAGCTGGAAGGCACGCTGGTCAGCGGCAATGTCGTCATCTCGGTCGATTTTTTCAAACGTTTCGTCGCCAATCTGCGCAATCTCATCGGCGGTCGTGTCAGTTCCTACGAATCCCTGCTCGAACGCGCCCGCCGTGAAGCCATCCTGCGCATGAAGGACGCTGCCCGGCGCAAAGGCGCGACCGCGGTCTGGAACATTCGCCTGGAAACGGCATCGATCTACAAGGGCGGTGCGCAAAGCATCGGCGCCGTCGAGGTCGTCGCTTACGGCACCGCCGTCAGGCAACGCCGCTGAGTCATGGCCGAGTACGAAAACCCGGAGATTCCGGAAGGCATCAACGTCAGCCCGACGCATCCGCTCAAGGATTTCGCGCTGCTCGTTGGCGGCATCAGCGCGCTGATTCTGGTTGCCGTGCTGGCCCTGTCGCTGCTCGCCGGGCAACTGGCCCGCCACGTCCCGTTCGCCCAGGAGCGCGCCCTGGCCAGCAGCCTCGGCCGCTGGCTGCCGGATGCACCGGCAAAACCGCTGCACCAGCAGCGCCAGCAATACCTGCAGCAAATGGCTGAACGCCTGGCCAAGGCGATGGAACTACCGCCGGAAATGACGCTGACCGTCCACTACTCCCCGGCGGACACGGTCAATGCGCTGGCCACGCTGGGCGGTCACATCGTCGTCTTCCAGGGGCTGATCGACACGCTGCCCAGCGAAAACGCGCTGGCCATGGTCATGGCCCACGAAATCGCCCACATCCGCCACCGCCACCCCATCGTCGCCACCGGCCGTGGCTTCGCCGTCGTGCTTGCGCTGTCCAGTCTCGCCGGCATCGGCGACGGCGCGATGCAGCAGTGGCTGACCGGCGTCGGCATGCTGCCCATCCTGTCGTTCAGCCGCAACCAGGAAGAAGAAGCCGACGCCGATGCGCTGCAGGCCATGCTGCGCAGCTACGGACATGTCGGCGATGCTGCCGCCTTCTTCGAGCACATCAGCCGCCAGGAGCCGATGCTGCAGACGCCGGCGCTGTTCAACACTCACCCCGGGCACGAGGAACGCATCAAGCGCATCCGCGATTTCGCGCAACGGCACTCGCCTCAGGCGGCCCCGGCGCCGGTTCCGCTGCCGGACTTCATGAAGGCCGAGTAAGCACGGCCTGGCGGGCGTGTCGTCTGACCGGCAAACAAGCGGGCGAACGGACGGGCAATGACCGCGATGAGCCGGTCCTGCACCGCCAGAATTTCTGCACGGCGCATTGCCGCGGCCCGGATTACCGCCTGCGCGTAGCAGCGACCGATCTGCCCGGCATCGTGCGCTGTTGCGGGCTGCGCTCCCGGACGGGTGATCTGGCTCATGGCAATCTCCTTCGTAAGTGACGGTTCGTACTTTATTGCTACGACCGAATATCGGAAACCGTCACGAATGCAGATTGCTGTTGCAGTTTTTGCAAAACCAGAAAATCCCGTTCATACTGCCAGGCATGCAACTCAACCTGACCGATGCCGCCCTTTTTGTCCGCGTTGCCGAACTTGGCACGCTGTCCGCTGCGGCACGGGAACGCAACGAACCGGTCAGCCAGGTATCACGGGCCATCGCCCGCATGGAATCGGCACTCGGCGTCCGCCTGCTGCATCGCAGCACGCACGGGCTGTCGCTGACCGATGAAGGCGATACCTTCCTCGCCCATGCGCGGCGCATGCTCGACATTGCCGCCGAAATGGACAGCGAACTCAGCGGCAAGCTGGCCGGGCCAAGCGGACTGGTCCGCATCTGCATCAGCCCGATCCTCGCCCAGATGGTCATCGTCCCCAGCCTGCCCGGCCTGTACGCGCGCCACCCGGCGTTGCAGATCGACATCCTGGCCGACGACCGCGTTTCCGACCTGGCCCGCGACGGCATCGACATCGCCATCCGCGCCGGGGTAGACAACGCCGAAAGCCTGGTCATCCGGAAAATTGGCGAACATGGCCGCAGCCTCTACGCCGCCCCCGCCTACCTGAACAAGTTCGGCACACCGGCGACTCCGGCCGATCTGGCGCAGCAGCGGCTGATTGCCAACAGCGCCAGCCAGTCGCTGAACCGCTGGCCGTTCAGGAAATCGACGCTGGACACCAGCGAATGGAACAGCATCGCTGCCGTCTGGCAATCCGCCGGCAAGGACAAACGACTGGCCCGCAGCGACCGGACCGACACCCTGCTGGTCAAAGGCCACACCCGCGCCGACAGTACCTCGATCGTGCTCGCGCTGGCACTCGAAGGCATCGGCATCGCCCGCCTCAACGAACTGCTGGTCTCGCCGCTGGTCCGCCGCGGCCAACTGCGCCAGGTGCTTGCCGACTACACCGACCGCGAACGCATCCCCGTGTACGCGGTGATGCTGCAGGAACGCCATCGCCTGCCCAAGGTTCGCGCCTGCCTGGATTACTGGCAGGAATGCTTCGCCACGATGCGCACGCACCGCGACGACGAGGCGGGTTAATCGGCCAGGGCCGCCTCGATCAAGCGCCGCGCAATGCTCACCGGGTCAGGCAGCAGCGGTAGCGCCTCAGGCAGGAACCAGTCGGCGTCCTCGATTTCGCCGGGTTCCGGGATGATCGTGCCACCGGCATAATCGGCAAAGAAGGCAATCATCAACGAGTTGGGAAAGGGCCACGGCTGGCTGGCGAAATAGCGCAGGTTGGCGATCTCGATGCCGACCTCCTCACGCACTTCGCGGACAGCGCATTCCTCCAGCGTTTCGCCGGGTTCGACAAAACCGGCCAGCGCGCTGTAGACGCCCTGCTTGAAATGGGGACTGCGCGCCAGCAGCAGTTTCCCGCCATCGCGCACCAGCACCATCACCGCCGGCGACAGGCGCGGATAAGCGAGCAGACCGCAGGCCGGACACTGCATCGCCGGCTCATCCGGCTTGATCACGGTCGGCGTGCCACATCTGCCGCAGTAGCGATGATTGGCCTGCCAGTCGAGCAGTTGCGTCGCCCTGCCAGCAAGAGCAAAGACTTCCGGGCCGGCCAGCGTGAAGATGGCGCGCAAGGAAATCGGCTCAGCACCGGGCATTTTCGGGAATTCCGCGACGTCGACCGCATGACATGGCACCCCCCGGTACTCACCAACATAAAGGGCGTTTTCCGGATCGCCGAAAGCGCTGGCCGAACCGCACGGAAAAATTGCCTCACCCGCGTGGCCAGCATGAACCAGCAGGCGATGCTCAAGACGCAGTATCCAGTAACCGTTTTTATTCATGGGACAAGAAGATTAAAACGCCGATTCGATTGCGAAAAAGCCAGCCACTGAACCGACAGGTCATTGCCCTGCGTCGGCAAGCGGCCGCCGGATCTCGACCCGCAACACCGGTGCCTTGACATCCGGTTGGAACAGCAGCGCAACGGCTTGCGGCGGGCCCTCACTCTGCCAGGCGACACGCTTGTAACCGGGCATGATGCAATCGTTATCGAAGCTTTCCCCCGGCTGCAAAGAGGTCGAAGATGCGTAAACAAGTTGTTTCTGGCCGACAAAATACCCCATGGCCGTGCGCTCCCGGGGGATAGGTACCGGCAGGTCGACCCCGTCGGAACGAAAGGCGATGCGGAACTCCCGCGCTGTGGTCATATCCGCCAAGCTGGTCGCTGGTACAAAATCAGCATGAACACGGCCTTCATTCTGCCGCCAGTAAAAACGCAGCTCCGGCAACACCTCGCCCGCCGACCAGAAGAAATGCAGATTCTGACCATCGCGGCAGTACATGGTACGCGTGGTATTACGGGTGTCATGCCAGGCATCGGCAAACTTGCGGTCGATCCGGTCAAGCACGAAACCCGTGGGCGCCAGCAGCGACTGGGCAAAGACCGGCCCGACGCCCGGCAACTCGAAGCGCTGAACCGGCCCGACGGAATACGGCATGGGCGCGGCCGGAGTTCCCTTGAAAGCGCTTGCCGTCAAGCTTTGCCGGGCATGAAAAATCGGCCCCTGGGCCAGCGTCATTGCAATCGCCGGCAGCAGCACAATGAGCAAGCCACTGGCGCCCAAGGACAGGCTTTCGCCCTTGCTGAAAGCCGGCCTGAGCAGACGACCGGCGAGCATATGCCCGGCAAACCAGACGAGCGGCGCAATAATGAGCAAGGCAACATAAAAGATCGCCAGCGCCTCCATACCGGAAACCATCCGGGCCGGGATGACGACCACGCCGACCGTCAGCGGCAGCAGCACGAAAAGCCCCAGCAGGCGCATCGACTGCCAGCTACCGGTCTTGCCCTGGCGGCCAAAATGACGACGCTCCTGGAACAGGATTGCGCCGATTGCCAACAGGACCATGACCCCCACGAAACCCCAGGCCCATGTCTCAAACAGGGAGAGGCTACTGGCAGCCATCAGGAATTTGTCGATTTCCATGCCGGACTTTCCAAGAGATAAAGGACGCAGCGAACACGCAGCAGCAAAGTATCGAACCGCCCCGCCCGGCAGTCAATCCTGCCAGACGATGGTGAAACACTAGGCGTTACGGCCGTGCATGACGATGCGTGAGGCGCACCAGATCGCCGCCAGGTTGGCGACCACGGCAACGTAGCCGACCAGCGGATAGCCGACCATGCGGCCACTGTCGTCCATGTTGACCAGGAAGCCGGCCAGCGTCGTCGCCAGCCCCATCGCCAGCGACTGCATGGTGCCATTGAGCGACATGAAGGTGCCGCGCAGTTTTGGCTGGGCTGCCGAGGCGATGATCGCCATCGCCGGGATCATCCGCCCTGACAGCAGCACGAAAAAGCTGGTCGAACAGATCAGCCAGCCCCACAGCGGCAGCACGCCGACATGGGTCAGCACCAGCAGCGGCACCATCGCCAGCAGGCCGACCCGGCGATAGATCTCGACCTTGCCGTGACGGTCGGCCCAGCGCCCGATCAGCCGGGCGCTGATGAAGGTGGCGAAGCCGCCGACCAGGTAGACGATGGGAATGTCCGTCTGGGCGATGCCAACATTGCTCACCGCGTAAATGGTGATGTACGGAATCACCGTGAAGCCGGAAAAGATGATCAGCGCGGAAAACAGCAAGGCGCGCAGGTGGTTGCCATCGGCAAGCACACTGAAGGTGTCCGACAGCAGGTGCGCGCGCTTTTCCTCAGCGAGGTGATGCCGCAGTTCCGGCAGAAAACGCAGGCCGACCAGCATAAAGACGACGCCGAGCAGTGCGATCAGCGCGAACGGCGCGCGCCAGCCCAGGTGATTGGCCAGCCACAGCGACAGCGGCACGCCGGCAATGGTCGACAGCGAAAAGGCGCTGGCCACGATGCCACTGGCCCGCGCCCGGCGCGAAAAAGGAATCGCATCGCCAATCATGGTGTGGATCAATGCCCCCATCACCCCACCGAACACGCCGGCCATCCCCCGCGCCAGCAACAGCGTCGAATATCCCGGGGCCAGCGCACAGGCCAGCGTCGCCAGCGCGAACAACGCCACGACTACCAGCAACAACCGCTTGCGCTCGAAGCGGTCGACGAAGGTCGCCGCCAGCACACCGGAAGCCGCCGCACTGAAACTGTAGGACGCCACCAGCAAACCGAACTCGTGCGTATCGATGCCGAAAGCGGTCATCAGGATCGGGCCGAGCGGCATCATGATCATGAAATCAAGGACGTGGCTGAACTGGATGCCAGCCAGGGTCAACAGGAAGAAACGTTCGACGCGCGGGGAAAGCTCGGTGGTCATGAAGGATGAATCATCTGCAGATGCGGGCGACAAGGATACGCGCCCGGCGCGACTGTCGGTACACTTCGCGACTCCAGAATCGCTCCCATCAGGAAAATCCATGCAGACACTGGTCGACCGCGTCGCCGCCCATATCAAGGCCCGATTTCTCAGCGAAAGTTCCGGCCACGACTGGCATCACATCCACCGGGTCTGGCAACTCGCCCGGCAGATCGCCAGCGCCGAAGGCGCCAACCGCGAAATCGCCGAACTCGGCGCACTGGTGCACGACATCGCCGACTGGAAATTCCACGACGGCGACGACAGCATCGGCCCGCGTGAAGCCGAGCGCCTGCTCAGAAGCGAAGGCGCCGCGCCGGAAGTCATCGCTGCTGTCGTCGACATCGTGGCGACCATTTCCTACAAGGGCGCTGGCGTCGTCACCGCCATGCGCACACTCGAAGGCCGCTGCGTGCAGGATGCCGACCGGCTCGACGCCATCGGCGCCATCGGCATCGCCCGCTGCTTCGCCTATGGCGGCCACGCCGGCCGGCTCATGCACGACCCGGACGAAGCGCCGGTGCTGCACCAGAGCGCCGCCGCGTACAAGGCCTCGAAAGGCGCCAGCCTGAACCACTTCCACGAAAAGCTGCTGCTCCTGAAAGACCGCATGAACACCCCCACCGGCCGCGCGCTGGCCGAACCCCGGCACCGTTACATGGAAGAGTTCGTACAGCGCTTCCTGGCGGAATGGAATGTTTCGGCCGGGGCTGGCGAATGAAAACGCGAAAAACCCCGGTCGACCGCAGCAGATCAATGCGCCGCGTCTGACTCCACCGACTCGGCCGGCAGCAGCAGGTTGAGCAGTACCGCCAGCACGCCGCACAGGCTGATGCCCTGCAGCGAGAAGCTGCCGATGTTGACGCCCAGGCCGCCGATGCCGGTGACCAGCGTCACCGAGACGATGCACAGATTGCGCGCACTGGTCAGGTTCACCTTGGCGTCGAGCAGCGTCTTCAGGCCGATGCCGGCGATCGAGCCGAACAGCAGCACCATGATGCCGCCCATCACCGGCATCGGGATGGTCTGCAGCAACGCGCCGAACTTGCCGACGAAAGCCATCAGGATGGCGAAGCCGGCCGCCCAGGTCATCACCACCGGGTTGTAGTTCTTGGTCAGCATCACCGCGCCAGTCACCTCGCCATAGGTCGTCACCGGCGGGCCACCGAACAGGCCGACGACATTGACCGCCAGCCCGTCGCCAAGCAGCGTGCGATGCAGGCCGGGGCTTTCGGTGTAATCCTTGCCGGCCACCGAGCCGATGGCCAGCACGCCGCCGACGTGTTCGACAATCGGCGCAATCGCCACCGGGATCATGAACAGGATCGCCGCCAGGTTGAATTCCGGCGTACCGAAGGCCGGCATGGCAATCCACGCCGCTTCGCTGACCTTGGTGAAATCGACGATGCCGACGAACAACGAAACGATGTAGCCGACAGCGACACCGATCAGGATCGGCACCAACTTCAACAGCCCGCGCGCGCGAATTGCGGTCAACATCGTTGCCAGCAGGGAAATGGCGGCAATGGCAATGGCCGTCTCATACGGCACGACCTGCGCATCGCCCGCCTTGCCGGTCGCCATGTTGACGGCAACCTGAGCCAGACCAAGGCCGATGACCATGACCACCGGGCCGATGACGACCGGCGGCAGCAGCTTGTGGATCAGCCCGACGCCGCGCCATTTGACCAGCGCCGCAGCAACGTAATAGAAGAAGCTGGCGGCAGCCAGTGCGCCCAGCGTCGCGTTCATGCCCCAGGTCTGCACCGAGTAGATCACCGGCGCGATGAAGGCAAAGCTGGAGCCGAGATAGATCGGCACCTGACGCTTTGTACACACCTGAAAGATCAGCGTGCCGACACCAGCGCCGAGCAATGCCAGGCTGGGATTCAGCCCGGTCAGCAGCGGCACCAGCACGGTCGCGCCAAAGGCCACGAAAAGGATTTGCGCACCGGACAGTGCCGTGCGCCAGACAGGATCTTGCGTCGTGTTCATGCTTCCTTCGTTCCAAAAATTTTGTCGCCGGCATCGCCAAGGCCGGGAATGATGTAACCCTGCTCGTTCAGGTGGCTGTCGATCGCCGCCGTGTAAACCTGCACCTCGGGATGTGCCCGGCTCACCGCCTCGATACCTTCTGGCGCCGCAACCAGCACCAGCGCCTTGATCTGCTGGCACCCCTTGCGCTTGAGCATGTCGATGGTGGCGATCAACGAACCGCCGGTGGCCAGCATCGGATCGATGATGATCGCCAGACGCTCGTCGAGCTGGCCGACAAAACGCTCGAAATACGGCTCCGGCACCAGCGTCTCGTGATTGCGGGCAATGCCGACAACGCTGACCTTGGCATTCGGAATCAGGTCAAGCACGCCATCCAGCATGCCGATGCCGGCGCGCAGGATGGGCACCACGGTAACCTTCTTGCCCTTGATCTGCTCGATCTCGACCTCGCCGCACCAGCCGGCAATCCGGCAAGGCTCCAGCTCGAAATCGCTACAAGCCTCGTAGCTCAGGAGGCGCGCCAGCTCGGCCGTCAGCTCGCGGAATTTCTTGGTACTGATGTCGCCTTCCCGCATCAATCCGATTTTGTGTTTGACCAAGGGGTGGCGGACTTCGATTACCGGCATGAATTACCTCGCGTGCGTTTGCAGAAAGGGTGAAGGTTAATCGATTCGGGCCTGCCACGCAGTTGACCAGGCGCAATTTCCATCCGGATTCCCGACAAGCGGATTATCACCGGCCACAAGGCCGACGGGAGCCAGGCAAAAGGGATATCCGGTATCGCTGAAACGGAATATTTACCCTTGTCCTCAGCCAGCCACCAGCGCCGGCCCTCCCTGTCGACATGCATACACCGCACCAAAACAGACGCTGGCAGGACTGTTACGAATCCTGTCTCGATTCAATACCATCCGGCTCGGTTATAATTGCGCGCTTTGCCGAACCCGTTCGCGCCTGGAGCATCGGTCAATGTCGCTTCCTGAAGTTCAGCCGCTGTATCGCCGTCTTGCCGGACTGATCGTCGGGATTGCTGCGCTCGCCACAGGCCTTCCGGCCAATGCCGACCTGGAATTGCACCCGCGTCTGCAAACCTCGATTCCCAGCCACTTTCCGGCCATTTCCGCCGACGGACTGAGCATCCAGGAAATCACCGCACCGCCCGAACTGCCGCTGACCATCGACCTGACCCTGCGTTCAACCGACCTCTGGGAACGTCTGCGCAATGGTTTCGCGATGACCAACCTGAACAGCGACCTGGTCCTGCACTACCAGCAGTGGTACCAGAACCGCCCGGAAGCCTTGCGCCGGATGATCGAGCGCAGCCGCCCCTACCTGCACCACATCGTCGAAGAACTGGAAAACCGGGGCATGCCGACCGAACTGGCCTTGCTGCCGATGGTCGAGAGTTCCTTCAATCCGATGGCACATTCACCGGCAGCGGCCTCCGGCCTGTGGCAGTTCATCCCGGCCACCGGCAAGCGCTTCAAGCTGGAACAGAACTGGTGGCAGGACGAGCGCCGGGATGTCATGGCCTCGACCAGTGCCGCGCTCGACTACCTTCAGACCATCTACGACATGCACGGCGACTGGCACCTGGCGCTGGCTTCGTACAACTGGGGCGAAGGCGCAGTGAAGCGGGCAATCGAGAAGAACGAAGCGCGTGGCCTGCCGACCGATTACCCGAACCTGACGATGCCGAACGAAACCCGGCACTACGTCCCCAAGCTGCAGGCACTGAAGAACATTCTCGGCAACCCGGAAACCTTCGCCCGGCTCGGCCTGCCGTTCATCCCGAACGAGACCTATCTGGTCACCGCGGCGGCATCGCGACCAATGGACGTCAAGACGGCGGCCCGCCTGGCCAACATGAGCCTGGAAGAATTCCGCCACCTGAATCCCTCGCACAACCGGCCGATCATCAAGCCGGATACGCCGGTCATCCTGCCGGCTGACCGCCTCGAAACCTTCAATGAAAACCTCGCCAACCACCACGCGCCGCTGACCCAGTGGCAGGCCTACGCGGTCAAGTCGGCCGAACGGGTAGGCGACATCGCCGCCCGGCTGGGCGTTTCCAGCAGCGAACTGATCCAGGCCAACGGCCTGCCCGGCAATGTCCGCCTGGCCGCCGGCTCGAAGCTGCTGGTCCCGGGCAACGGCAATTCGGAAAGCATGCAGCGCATGCTCGGCATGGAATCCTCACCGGCCATCATCCAGCCGGAACCGAAGAAATCCCGCGGCAAGAAGAAACTGAGCGCGAAGAAAAGCAGCGGCAAGAACACCGCCAAGGGTAGCCGTCCCACGGCCAAGAACACCAAGGCAACGGCCAGCAAGAAAACAGCGGCCAAGAAACCCGTCAAGAAGAAATAAGCAGGTTCATGCCACCCAGTGGCAGTTGACCGCATGCGTCGCCGACACGGCCGTGCGCTCCGGGTAACGCTCGCGGCACACTGCCGTCGCCTTCGGGCAACGCGGATGGAAATGGCAACCCGTCGGCGGACTGGCCGGTGACGGCGTCTCGCCGCCAAGGCGGATGCGCCCTTCCCCACCATCCGGGCGCGGCACCGGCACCGCCGACAGCAAGGCCTGCGTATACGGATGACGCGGGTTCTCCAGCACTTCCTCCGCCCGCCCCTGTTCGACGATACGCCCGAGATACATCACCGCGACATCGTGCGCCAGGTATTCGACAACGGCGAAATTGTGCGTGATGAACAGGTAGGCAACGCCCAGTTCGGCCTGCAATTGCTTCAGCAGGTTGAGGATCTGCGCCTGCACCGAAACGTCGAGTGCCGAGGTCGGCTCGTCGCAGACCAGCAGTTCCGGTTGCACGGCCAGCGCGCGGGCGATGGCGATGCGCTGGCGCTGACCGCCGGAAAACTCGTGCGGATAGCGGTCGACCGCATCACCGGGCAGACCGACCTGCTGCAGCAACGCCCTCACCGCCGCCTGCGCCTGACCGGCCGGCGCCGCAGCCAGCGCACCGATGCCCTCGGCGATGATCTCGCCGATGCGCAGGCGCGGGTTGAGCGAGGCGAAGGGATCCTGGAAAATCATCTGCAGATGCCGGCGCACCGCACGTAACCGGCGCCCGCGCAGCCCGACCAGTTCCTCGCCGGCCAGGCGGACGCTGCCGGCGGTCGGCGGGATCAGCTGCAGCAACGCCTTGCCGACCGTCGTCTTGCCGCAGCCGGATTCGCCGACCAGCGCCAGCGTGCGCCCCGGCGAAATCGTCAGCGATACGCCGTCGACCGCAAAAACGTGGCCGACGGTGCGCTGCAGGATGCCTTTGCGGATCGGGAAATGGACCTTCAGGTCGGCGACCGTCAGCAGTTCGGTTTTTTCCGAAATTTCGCGGTCGACCGTGAAATCCGGTGATTTTTCAACCGCCGCCGTCGTGCCCTGCCAGTGACAACGCACTGCATGGCCCGGCGTCGCCTCGCGCCATACCGGCGAGCGCTCGCGGCACAGCGGCATCACCTGCGGGCAGCGTTCGGCGAAGCGGCAGCCGGCCGGCATCGCCGCCAGCGACGGCACCTGGCCGGGAATCGTCGTCAGCACCGTACCGCGCCGCGAGACTTCCGGCAGCGCGGCGAACAAGGCCTGCGTGTACGGGTGACGTGGTGTCGTGAAGAAGTCCTCGCGGCTCGCCACCTCGACCAGCTCGCCGGCGTACATGACGCCGATGCGGTGGGCCATGCGGGCGACGACGCCGAGGTCGTGAGTGATCAGCAACATGCCCATGCCGCGGTCGACCTGCAATTTGGCCAACAAATCGAGGATCTGCGCCTGCACGGTGACGTCGAGCGCGGTCGTCGGTTCGTCGGCGATCAACAGTTCCGGCTCGCCGGCCAGCGCGATGGCGATCATCACCCGCTGCTTCATGCCGCCGGACAACTGGAACGGATATTCGTCGAGGCGGCGCTCCGGATCGGCAATGCCGACCTGGCGCAGCAGGTCGAGCATGCGCTCGCGCGCCGCCGCACCGGCAAGGCCGAGATGGCGTTCGAGCACTTCGCCGATCTGGCGACCGACGGTGAGCACCGGGTTCAGGCTGGTCGCCGGCTCCTGGAAGATCATCGCCATCCGCCGCCCGCGCCAGCCGCGCATGTCGGCTTCCGCCAGCGCAAGCAGATCCTCGCCGTCAAGGCTGACCGAACCGCCGACAATGCGCCCGGCCGCCGGCAACAGCCGCATCAAGCCCTGCGCGGTGGCCGACTTGCCGCAACCGGATTCGCCCAGCAGCGCGAAGGTTTCGCCGCGCGAAATGGTGAAGGAAATGCCGTCGACCGCAAGCAGCGTGCGCCGACCGGCGGCAAAACCCAGACGGAGATCAGTCACGGAAAGCATCGGCGGCAAGGTCATTCTGGGTGTGAAACATCAACGGCGGCTGCACGGGCGAGCGCCAGTGCATCGCGCAAGTTCAGACGCAACATGGCCTGGCCGCCGATATAGCCTGCCAGCGCCGCATTGGCACGCTGCTCGATTTCATCGGCATTGGTCAGGCCATGGCGAACGAGCGCTGCAATGTCTTCCTTGTCGTTGTCGGCCAGACGCGCGATCTTGCTGACGGCAAGATCGACCGGGGAAAGCACACGAACCTGCAACTGCTGCAAGCCGAGATCGACCGGCAGGGCATCATCGAGATAATCGGGGTGCAGCAGGGCAAAAGTCGGGTTGTAGTTGGTATCGAGATAAACCACTTGCGGACTGCCATCCTCCAGCGTGACTTCGACCATCAGATCGTTGGGGAGAAGCAGGCGACCGCCAAATTCCGCATCGACGTCGGTCGTCACGCGATTGGCGGTGTAAAGATGCACGGCCATTCCGCCGGCAAGATAGACATTCACCGTCTGGCTCAGCGCCAGCCGTTCCTCGAGTTGGCGCAGCAAGGCCTGCAGGCCGGTGGCCAGTGCCGTGCGCGTATGAAATTCCGGCTTCGCTGGCATCGGTCAGCGCCTCGCCAGCAGCCGTTGGCTCAGCATGTCGCGCAGGCGCGGCAGGCCAATGAGCCAGCCTTTTCCAAGTACGTCGACCGGTGCCAGACGTTCGCCCGGATGCGTCGCGAAATATTCATCGCTGACCCGCATCAGTTGTCCGGATTCGCGCGGAAAGCGCGATTGAACGACCATCGCGGCCAGGCGGAAGACATTCGCCTCGCATTGATCCCGGGCCACTTGCCGGGCGTCGTGTACGACATCGGCACAGCGGGTGAGCAGCGCCGACTCAAGCGCTCTGGCATTCATGAAGGCAGCCTCCGAAAACAATACGCCTGCCGATTTTCGCAATGCATCCGCGGCGGCGCAAGCAAACGTTCGAGCATCGCTTTTCCTGAAACAGGACGCATCACGCGGCCCTCGGGTCGAATGCGTCGCGCACGGCGTCAGCGAACAGGTTGGCGGCGAGCACGAGGATGAACATGGCGCTGAACGCTGCCGCCAGCGACCACCAGACGACCGGCTCGCGGCCGAGTTCCATGCGCGCGTTGTTGATCATCGTGCCAAAGCTGGTCATCGTTGGATCAACGCCGATGCCGACGTAGGACAGCACGGCTTCGGCCAGCACCAGCCCGGAGAAGTCCATGACCAGCGCGATGATGACGATGTGCATCAGGTTGGGCAGGATGTGGCGCAGGATGATCCGCCAGTTCGACACGCCAAAGGCCTGCGCCGCCTGGATGTATTCGAGTTCCCGCAGCTTCAGCGTCTCGCCGCGCAGCAGTCGACAGAGGCCGGTCCAGCTGGTGATGCCGAGGATGAAACACAGCGCCAGCAGGCGCAGGTCGGCGCGCTCGGCGGCGGTGGCGAACCATTCGGGATGGCTGTCGATGACCACCTGCATCATCAGCACCGCGGCGGCGATCAGCAGCACGCCGGGAATCGAGTTGAGCACGGTGTACAGGTACTGGATCAGGTCATCGACCCAGCCGCGGAAATAACCGGCGACGATGCCCAGCAACACTGCCACCGGCAGCATCACCAGCGTCGTCACCAGGCCGATGATCAGCGCCGTGCGCACGCTCTTGAGGATCTGGTAGAGCACGTCCTGGCCGACCTTGTCGGTGCCGAAGACATGGTACTGGCCGGCCAGCGCGAACAACGGCACCAGCACCAGCAGCATGACCGCCAGCGTTGCCAGCACCGCGTTCCAGGCAAAGGCCGTGTCACCGCGCCAGACGGCCCGCCAGCCACCGCAGCGCAGCGCCACGACACCGGCAAGCGCCAGCCAGCCAAGCGTCACCAGCGCGACGCTGCGGAATGCCGTCACGCCGACGTCGTCGACCAGCGCCGCCGGATCGTCCAGATGCGCACCGCCGAACTTCAGCCGCGGAAACTCGCGCACCGTGCCCTGCCCCGGCCGGTCGACGGTTTCCTTGGCGTAGAGATGCGTTGCGAACGGCGCCGAATAGGTCTTTTCATTTTCCGTACGCAACGGCCCGACCAGCGCGTCGAGCAGCGACAGCACCTCGATTGCGTACTGCGTCTTGTCGCCCTGCTTGCCGTCGAGCGCGACGCGGTAGTGCAGCGAATCGAGCAGGCCGACGCAGAGGAAGGCCAGCAGCACCGTCGCCGACGCCATGCCGGCGCGGCTGGCGCCAACGCGGCGCCAGGCGGCAAGCAGCGGCGGGCTTCTGGCGATCAGCACGCCAACGCCGATGCCGGTGGCCAGCAACAGCCAGACCAGCACATCGGACCACAGGACGACGATCTGGAAACCCATCATGAGAAGCGGATCCGCGGGTCGACCAGAGTGTAGGAGATGTCGGTCAGGATCAGGCCGACGATGTACAGCACCGAGCCGATGAAGACCATCGAGCGGACGACGGCAAAATCCTGCGCCTGGATCGCGTCGATGGTGTAACTGCCCAGCCCGGGAATGCCGAAGAAGGATTCGGTCAACAGCGAGCCCATGAACAGCAGCGGAATGACGACGACGACGCCGGTCAGGATCGGGATCAGCGCGTTGCGCAGGATGTGGCGGAAAAACACGATGGTTTCCGGCAAGCCCTTGGCGCGGGCGGTACGCACGTAATCCTTCGACACCTCTTCGAGAAAGATCGTCCGGTACCAGCGCGTCGACGAACCGATGCCGGAAAGGACGCCGATGAACACCGGCAGGACCAGGAAACGCCAGGCGTCGAGACCGTCGCCGAAGCCGGAAATCGGCACCAGTTTCCACACCTTGGCGATCAGGTACTGGCCGCCGATGATGTAGAACAACCCGGATATCGACATCGCCGCGACACACAGCACGACGCCCCAGAAATCGAAGGCAGTGGCGCGGAAGAAGGCCAGGATCAGCGCCAGGCTGACAGTCACGAACAGCCCGAGGATGAAGGTCGGCAGCGCGATGGCCAGCGACGGCCCCATGCGTGCGCCGATTTCGCGGGCGATGTCGCGGCCGTCCTCGGCGCGGCCGAAATCGCCGACGAACATGCGTGCCGATTTCTCGAAGAAGATCGTCTCGGTCACCGTCGACAGCCCGGGCGCGGCGGAATTGACGAACAGCGGTTTGTCGTAGCCACGCTCGGCCTTCCACTTATCGATCGCCTCCGGCGTCACGCGCTTGATGCCCAGTTGCATGCGCGCCATGTCATCCGGCGTGTTCACGATGAAGAACAGCGCGAAAGTGATGAGGTTGACGCCGATCAGGATCGGGATGGCGTACAACAGGCGGCGGACGATGTAGGCGAGCATTGGGGCGGATTATGGCAGAAGTCGCCGCCGTGGCGATCCCCTGCCCGCCCGCGTCAGCGCAGGCCGGCCTGTTTCAGGTCGGCGAGGAAGCGGGCGTAGATCGTCGCCAGCGCCCGCTCGGTGGCCTGAACATGCGCGCCGAGACCGTCCGCGCCGGCATTTTCCTCAGCGGCGTAGCGCCGGCTGAAGACTTCTTCACGCGCCCGCATCAGCCGCAATTCCAGCGTCACGCTGGCGTTGGCCGAGGCGCCCTTGCCCAGCCGGTCAAAACGCAGCACCCGGCCTTCGATCCGCTGCTCGGCAAAATCCTGCTGCGAACTGCCGAGTGATGCCGCCAGATGCTCGCGCACCAGTTGCGCCGGCGGGTACAGCCACAGGTGATAGTGATACTGCCGGGAAGCCCGCGGCTCGCCCGCATCGCCATGAACCAGCGGGCGTTCGCCGTAGATGCTGTCGGCCTCGAAACGGCCGATGGCCGGTGCCGTAGCGACGCCGGGCACGGCCTGGGCCTGCAGCCGGTAGAAGGTTTCAACGGGGGCCGGCGGCACGGTGCCGCATGCGGTCAACCCCGCGCAAATGGCAAAAACCAGCGCAAGGCGGCGGCTCATGGCTTTTCTCCTGAATCGTCCTGCGGCGGCCGGCTCTGGATCAGTGCCGCCGGATTGTTGCGGATTGCCCGGCTGAATTCGTTCAGGTTGCGCCCGGCGGCTTCCAGCTGGTACAGCAGCGCATCGGCCCGGCGCAGCGATTGCTGCAGATCCTGGCCGCTGCCGGCGACGATCAGTCGCGAATCCTTCAACAGCCCTTCCAGCTCGCGGCTGGTGCCGAGAATTTCCTGCGACAACTGGGTCAGCGTGAGCGAGGCTGCGTGGCCGTTCTTCAGCATCGCTTCCAGATGCTGGCGGTTGTCGTTGCTGAACATCTGATCGACACGGCCGGCCGTCGCGTTCAGCCGGGTCATCGCCAGGCGCAGTTCCTGCAACGTTGGCGGCAGGTTTTCTTCCAGGCTGCCGCCAACGCGGTCGACGCGCTGACTAACCTGTTCGAGCAGCGGCCGGATGCCTTCGTCGGCCAGCGCGCGCAGATCGCCGGCCAGCCCGGCCACGTTGTCCATCAGGTTGCCGCCGGCCTCGCCGGGAATCTCGCTGCCGGCTGCCAGCAACTCGGCCGCCTGGCCGCTGCGGATATCGACCAGCGGTGCCGCAAGCAGGCCCGGCGAAGTGATCCGGGCCCGGCTGTCGGCCGGAATCGCCAGGGCTTCACGCAATTGCAGTGTCACCCGATAGACGTTGCGCCCCTCTTGGCGCAGCGGCTCGATGCGTTCGATGTTGCCGATCTGGTAACCGTCCAGCGTCACCATCGAGCCGGCCTTGATGCCGGCGACGTTGGAGAAGTGCGTGACGTAGGGCGCGCCCACCGTCGTCTGGCCAGTAATCCGGTACAGCCCGTACAGCAGCACGATGCCCATGGTCAGCACGAAGCCGCCGACGAGCAGGTAATTGAGGTTGTCGCGTTTCATGCTCGGATGATCTCCCGGGTCAGTCTTTCCAGGTATTCGTCAGGGTTGACCGCATCATTGCGCGGTGTGCGGTCGAGCAGCGAGCGGATGCGCGGATGCTCGCTGGCGCGCACGGCGGCAGCGGTGTCGGACATCAGGATGCGGCCCTGATCGAGGACGGTGATGCGGTCGGCGATCTTGAAGGCACTTTCCAGTTCGTGGGTGACGACGACGATGGTCATGTTCATCGCATCGCGCAGCGTCAGGATCAGTTCGTCCAGTTCGGCCGACACCACCGGGTCGAGGCCGGCCGACGGCTCGTCGAAAAACAGCAGTTTCGGGTCCATGACGATGGCCCGCGCCAGGGCCGCGCGCTTGATCATGCCGCCCGACAGCTCGGCCGGCATCATGTCTTCGAAACCGGCCAGATTGACCACTTCGAGCTTCATCCGGCTCATGATGCGGATGGTGTTGTCGTCGAGCCGTGTGTGCTCGCGCAGCGGCAGTTCAACGTTCTCGCCGACCGTCATCGAATTGAACAGCGCCCCGCCCTGGAAGGCGACGCCCATGTTCTTGCGCAGATCGAACATCTGGTCGGCGGAAAGCTTGGTGATGTCCTGGCCGAGCAGCTTGATGCTGCCCGAAGTCGGCCGGTGCAGGCCGAGCAGGTGGCGCAGCAGCGTGCTCTTGCCGGAACCGCTGCCGCCCATGATGACCATGATCTCGCCTTGACGGGCGGTGAAATTGACGTCGTCGAGGATCTTGCGCGGGCCGTAGTGGGTGACCAGGCGCTCGACCTCGATGGCGTATTCGGCGGGCAGCAGGCTGTTCATTCAGCGGCTCGTGAAGAAGGAGAAAACCATGTCCACGAGAATGATCGCGACGCAGCACAGCACCACCGAACGCGTCGTCGCCCGGCCCACGCCCTCGGCTCCGGCGGCGACGTTGAAGCCGTTGCTGGCGCCGATCAGGGTGATGACGATGGCGAACAGCAGGCTCTTGGCCAGGCCTTCGAGCACGTCGCCGACGCTCAACACGGCGAAAGTCCGGTCGAAGAAGATGTTGACCGGAAGGCCCATGTCGCCAGCGCAGTACAGCGCGGCACCGAGCAGCGCCAGCAGGTCGGCCATCACCGTCAGCGCCGGCAGCGTCAGCAGCATCGCGGCCAGAATCGGCGCCACCAGGTAACGCACCGGGTTGATGCCGATGACGCGCAGGGCGTCGATTTCCTGCGAAATCTGCATCGTCCCGATGCGCGCGGCAATCGCCGAACCAGAACGGCCGGCAACGAAAATGCCGGTGATCAGCGGGCCGAATTCGCGCGTCACCGAAAAGGCGACACCGATCACCACCTGTTCCTCGGCACCAAAAGTGCGCAAGGTATAGACGCCCTGGATCGCCAGCATCATGCCGGTGGCAAAAGCCGCCAGCCCGACCACCGGAATGGCGGCGACGCCAACCCCGATGGCTTCCTTGAAAATCGCCCCCAGGCGCACCGGTTGGCGCCGCCAGCGGCCGAACAGCAGCCAGTAGCAGGCCTCGACGAACAGCGCGGCGATATAGCCGACCTCGGCCAGTGCCGCCGCCGAACGTCGGCCCAGCGCCTCGACGCGGGCGAGCAGGAAGTCAGCTGCCACCGGCCAGCGCCTCGTCGAGCGAGGCGTACAGCGTGAATACCTTGTCCAGGCGCGCCAGCCGCAGCACGTTCAGCACCGGCTGCGCTACCGCCACCAGCGCAAAGCTGCTGCCCTGCTTGCGCGCCGTCTGGAACGCCTCGACCAGGCAGGCGACGCCTGAACTGTCCATGTAGCGGACGGCCGACAGGTCGACCAGCAGCGCCGACTTCGGCTGCAGCGCGTCAAGCAGTGCCTTGCGCACCAGCGGCGAGGCATGCATGTCCACTTCGCCGGCGATTCCCAGCCAGTCGAAATCCCCCGACTTTCGCGATGTAATCTCCACCCCATCCCTCATGCGATACGTTTGCTGATCTGCAGCAAGTTGCCATAGCCCGCCGGTGCCGGCAGGTAATCGATGCCGTCGCTCAACTGGCGCATGAAATGCACCCCCAGCCCCCCCGGGCGAATATCGTCCAGTGCCCGCGGACAGAGGTCGTCCAGCCCGGCGGGCCGGGCATTGTCGAGCACATGCACGTGCAGCATGCCGCCATCCTGCAGCAGGCGCAAGCGGTAGACGCCATCCGGCGCATAAGCGTAGCCGTGCTGGATGACATTCATGCACGCCTCATTGACCGCCAGCACCAGGTCGGCGGTGGCGCGCTCGCCCATGCCGGCTTGCCGGCAGGCGGCGTCGAGCGCAGCCCGCACTTCAGCCAGCGCAGCCGTCTGCGCCGGAAACTCGCGGTCAAAGACTGGCGTCACCGGCCGATCGCCAGCAAGGTCAGATCGTCGCGCAAACGCCGGCCACCACCTTGCAAGGTCGCCGCCACCGCCGCCAGCTGCTCGCTTGCGGTCGACCAGGCGTGGGCATCGAAAATGGCCTGCAAGCCGTCCAGGCCCAGCATCGTGCCGTCTTCGCGATAGCCCTCGGTGACACCGTCGGTGAACACGAACAGGCGGCCGTCGCTGAGCCGGAAGGAAACGATCTCGTAGCCCATGCCCGGCAGCACGCCGAGCGGCGGACCGGCCAGCTCGAATTCCTCGTAACGGCCATCGGCATGGCGCAACAGCGGCGGCTGGTGGCCGGCGTTGGCCAGGCGGACCTCGCCGCTGGCCGGATCGAAGGTGCCCAGCACCATGGTCACGAACATGCCATACAGCGCCGTCTCGGCAATCTCGTCGTTGAGCGTCGCCAGCAGCCTGCCGAGGTCGTCCTCGCGCTTGCCCAGACAGCGGAACAGGCTGATCGTCTTGGCCATCAGCAGCGCCGCGTTCATGCCCTTGCCGGAAACATCGCCCAGCCCCCAGACGATGCGGCCATCAGGCAGCGGGAAGAAATCGTAGAAATCGCCGGAGACTTCCAGCGCCGGCAGGTTGATGCCGCACACCGGAAACTCGCCGATCGGTGCTTGCGGCAGCAGGCCGCGCTGGATCTCGCGGGCCAGGTCGAGTTCGCGGCGCAGGCGCTCCTGCTCGACCAGCGCCTCGGCCATGCGTGCGTTATGCACGGCCAGCGAAACGACACCGGCCAGCGCCTGCAGCAACTGCTGGTCGGCATCGTCGAAACAGGCGTTGGCGGCGCGCTTGTTGATCACCTCCAGCGCCCCCAGCATCCGCCCCTTGACCTGCAACGGCGCGCACAGGATGGAGCGCGTCTGAAAACCAGTCAGCTCATCGATTTTCTTCGAAAAATCACCGTCGACCGCAACATCGCGCACCATCTGCGTCTGCCCACTGCTCACCGCCCGCCCGACTATCCCATGGCCGGCCGCCACCGACAGGCCGCGAATATCGACCGCGCCGGCACAGGCCTGGCAGGTCAGCGTCGTCGCTTCGGCATCGAGCAGGAAGATCGACGCCGCCTCAACCTCCATGTACACCATCATCTGCGCGATGGCGTTGTCCAGCGTTTCCGCCATCGACAGCGAGGCGGCGAAATCCTGGCTGATGCTGGCCAGCCAGTGGATGTCGCCGACCGAATCGGGCAGCAGGGCGGAAGAATGGGGACTCACGACAGATCAGGCTCCGGCGGCAGGGAATCATTGCTCCCCGGCAATGTAATCCGAAGCCCGGCACGAAGGCAAAAAAATGACAAGCCATTCGCGGGACAAGGTCGAAGCAAATAGCCATATCGGCTATCCTTGGCGCTTGACCAAGCTCAGCCTGTCGGCGATTCGAGCCTGGCCCCTTTGAGCCTCAAAATTGAAAAACCTTCCCTTTTTCTTTGCGCTATCAGTTTTTGCCTCACCATCGCTCGCTGAATTCACGCCTGGTGCCGAGTTCTACAATCAGCCCGCCTTGTCGGCCATCAATCTCCTTCCGGCTTACCAAGCTGGATTGAGCGGCGCGGGGGTCAAGGCCGGTCTGGTGGATAGCGGGATCAACCCGAATCACGTCGAGTTTGCCAATGCCATAGTGGCGGGTTACGACGCCATTTCCGACCGTTCGGGAACCAGCGATTTTGCAAGCTTCCTGCAAGACCGTGTCAATCACGGCACTTTTATTGCCAGCATTCTGGCTGCGCGCCTCGATGGCGCTACCCGCAGCTATAACATACATGGCGTTGCCTACAATGCCGGCCTGGTCGTTGGCGCAATGAATTTTTATCCCGATGACAAAATCAGTGCCCGCTATATTGCAGCGGCGCTGGATTACGTCAGTAGTCAATCGGCCAAGGTCATCAATAACAGTTGGGCGTTCACTTCTGAAACACTTGATCCGTTGGTCGATTATCAGAATTTTTCCAGCAACCTCCCGATCGTGATTTCGACAATCAATACCGTACTGGATCGCGGCAGCGTGCTTGTTTTTGCCGCTGGCAATGAAGCTGCAGCCAATCCTGCATCGCCATCGACCGTGCCATTTCATGACCCCGGCGTTGGCGCCAAAGGCGGATTTATCGTCGTGGCGGCGACGACGAATGACGGCATGTCACTGGCTTCTTACTCGAACCGTTGCGGCGTCAGCAAAGAGTACTGCATAGCTGCCCCAGGGGGCGACGAGATAGCCGGCCAGCCATTTTCCGCGACAGGAATTCTCGGGGCGGACAGGGATTCCAATACCGGTTATTTCTACCAGAATGGCACTTCCATTTCAGCCCCTGTTGTCTCCGGGGCGGTTGCCTTGGTGGCCGAGCAGTTTCCGTGGATGACCAACAAAAACCTGGGGGTGACCATCCTGAGCACCGGAACCAGGGCGGCGAATCCTGATGTTGAATGGGGGCGTGGCCTTCTGGATGTCGGCAATGCGATTCAGGGGCCGGGTCTTTTCGAAGAGGATTTCGAGGCGAATGTCCCGGGTGGCTATGCGTCAGTCTTCAGCAATGATATTGGCCATCGTGCCGGGCAGGACGGCGGCCTGACAAAACTGGGGGCAGGCACATTGACGCTGACCGGGGCAGATACCTATGCCGGAAGTACCTTGGTCAACGGCGGCACGCTGGTGGTCAACGGCAGTTTGCTCAGCCCGGTGACCGTTGCTGCCGGCGGCACGCTGCGCGGTACCGGCAACTTGTCTGGCGCGCTCACGGTCAATGGCACGCTGGCACCGGGTAATCTGGCGGGAACACTCACGGTGACCAACAACGTGACAATGGACGCAGGCAGTACGTTTCATACCAGCGTCGCCAGCGCCACCGCCTTTGGCCAGTTGAATGTGGTCGGCTCGGCAGTGCTGCCTGACAATGCCAATATCGTCGTGAATGTGATTGGCGCTGCTTACAACACCGCTGGCAAGCTGGAGAACATCCTCAGTGCAGGTACGCTGATTGGCAATGGCACTTTCAACGTTGCGGATAATGCGCTGTTGTTCAATTTCGGCGCGCTCAGGGATGGCAATACCGTCGATCTGACCATTGGGCGTGACGCTTCCGTCAACTTGCAGAACATTGTCGCCAACGCCGGCAACCGATCAGCGACGGCTGCCGCGCGAGCAATCGATCGTGAACTTGCAAGCGACCCAACGAGCCTTCTCGCTGGCATGTTCGGCGGCTTCACCAATGGTCAGGAAACCCAGCTTTCTCATGCCGTCAGCCAGACTCTGCCGTTGCTGACCGGTGCATCGACCCGCGTCGCCCAATCTGTCATGGGGCGTGTCAACCGCATCGTGCAGTCACGTCAGGATGGACTCAAGGGCATGTCGTCGGACGACGCACTTATCGGCGACAGGGAAATGTGGATCAAGCCATTCGGTTCCTGGGCCGATCAGCATGATCGCGATGGGGTCTCCGGTTACAGCGCCAACACCGGCGGTATTGCCCTCGGTGCGGATACGGCAACTTCTCCCGTCAGTCGCCACGGTTTTGCTTTTGCCTATGCCAATAGCCGCGTAACGGGCAATTCGTCGGTCGCGCCCAATCGCGCCAGCATCGATATTTATCAATTGCTCGGCTACGGCAGCCGCAAGTTGGATGCGGATAGCGAACTGACCTATCAGGCTGGACTTGGTCACAATATCACCCACGGGCGGCGCAGCATTTCATTCGCTTCCGGCGTGGCCGATGCCAGCTATCGCAGCCTGACGGCCAGCGCTGGCATCGGTCTGGAAAAAACTTTCAGGCTCGACGAGCAAACGAGCTTCCTGCCGTCAATCCGCGCTGATTATGTCTGGATCAGGGATCGGGCCTATCGGGAAAGCGGTTCGGCTGCCGTTTCCCCATTGTTGCTCCATGTCGCTGACCGTAATTCGGACGAGTTGACCTTGGGCGTGAACGGCAAAATGCACTACCAGTTCAACAGTTCAACCAGGCTCAGCGTCAACGCCGGCGTGGCTTACTCTGTCATCAACAAGAATGCCCCCGTCCTGGCCGCCTATGCGGGTGCGACAGGGGCATCGTTCACCACGTACGGTATCGATCAAGGCCCTTGGCAGGCCCGTGGCGGCCTGGGATGGATACACAAGACCCGGAACGGGACGGAAATCAATGTGCAATACGATGCCGAATATCGAAGCGGTTTCTTCAACCATGCTGCGTCAGCCAAACTGAGCTGGGCGTTCTAGCTGGCCGGCCTTCGGTGCGAAGGCAATAAACACCAGCATCGGCCGGGCTGGCCTTGAGTTGTGCCAAGCCACACTCACCCGTACCCTGGTCTATAATCCCGGTGCCTTCATTCACCCACCCGCCAATGTCCGACGCCCGCACCGCCCGCTCAGCCCGCATGCCGATCCCGGCAGGTGGTGGCGCGTCCGTGCAGCTCGCCTTCAAGGTCACGGGGTCACCCGCCGTACTTTCCATGGCCGTGCGGGCGCGGCCAGGGCACTAGCCCGGCCTCCCCGCACGGCACCTTGCCCGGCGCCCACTCCGGCGCGCCGTTCAACGTGCAGTCCTGGCCGCGGCAACGCCGCAAATCCCTTTGCAAACGGCATCCACTGCCGCCACGACTGCCATCCAGCCACCGTTCCCGCAGGTTCGGTGGCGCAAGGTCATCGTGGAGACATCATGGAACTCACCAAGAGCCTGATCAAGGCAAAGCGCCCCTGCACCGACGGTTTTCGCTGGTTCGTCCGGCATTACGCCGAGCAGGGTCATTACCAGGAACTGCTTGACGCGCTCGTCGCCGACGGCCGCAGCGACGACGCCTGCTGGCTGCTCGACCAGTTCGGACCGACCGACGCCTTGCGGGTCGTCGATGCGCTCGACGCCGAGGTTGTCGTCTTTGCCGGTACGCTCAAAGTCCTCGGCAATGTCGAGGCCGGCAGCCTGCTGCGCGTCGGCCGCAGCTTGCGTGCCGGCGGCGGCATCCGTGTCGATGGCGAGCTGCGGGTCGGCGAAGACCTGCGCGCCGAAGGCGGTATCCGCTGCGGCGGCAAGCTCGATGTCGGCGGCGAGCTGCGCGCCGGCTGGGGCGTCGAGGCTGCCGGGCCGCTGCGCTGCGGCGGGCGTATCCGGGTCAACTGGGATCTGCGTTGTGGCGCCCGCCTCGAAGCTGCCGACAACATCAGCGTCGGCCTCGACCTGCTGGCTGGCGGCGACGTGGTCTGCCGTAAAGGCCTGCAGGCCGGCGGCAGCATCACGGCCGAAGCCGGCCTGAAAGCGGCCCAGGGCATCGTCGCCGCTGCCGCGATCGTCGTTGGCCATCACCTCGAAGCTGGCTGGGGCATCCGTGCCGGCGCAGGCATCGAGGCCGGCGGCACGATCCGTACCGGCGAAAGCCTGGTGGCTGGCGAAACGATCCGTGCCGGCAACGGCTACGGCATCTTCGCCGGGCTCGACGTTCCGCTCGCCGACTGGAAACAGAGCGCCCGCGTCTGCGCGGCGGCCCGCCCGGCACAGCTGATCAGCGGCTGCTGGATCGGCCGCGACGCATGCTGAGGGAGGAATCGCCATGGCATACGCCCTTGCCCTCCCCGGCCTGTCCTTCGCTTTCTGGCCGACGGCCGAACTGCGCATCGATGTCGACCTGCCGCCGGCCAGCCTCGAAGCCGAGCTGGCCGCCCTCGAACGGCGGCTGCGCACGCCGGGTGACAGCCTGTACGACTGCGCAACCCAGCCGGCGCCGCTACCCGGGCTGCATTTCCGCTACCGCGAAGCCGACGGCGAGCATTTTGTCTACGTCGTCGCCAGCGCCAGCGGCCGCCTTGTCGGCTACACCGTCTTCAACCGGCTGATCGAGGTCGACCGGCGTTGCGACCGCCACGTCCGTTCGCCGCATTCCAAGTACGCGCCGGCCTGGCAGGGACGCGGCATCGCCAGCGCGGTCTACGCCTGGGCGCTGGCGCAGGGCATCTGCCTGGTCAGCGGCGCCCGCCAGTCGCCGGCCGCCTTTGCCCTGTGGCAGTCGCTCGGCCGCCGCCAGCCACTGCATTACATCGAGATCCGCGACAAGCGCATCCACGATCTCGGTTGCACGATTGACGACGCGGTGCGCGACCGGCTGACGACACGGATGTTCCTCGCCGGCGCCGGATGGACGCCGGCGCACCTGCGGCAGGCCGGCGTCATCCACGACGACGCCTGAGCCCTTCAAAAACCCGGGCGGACGCTGTCGACCAGATCGTGCAGCGCCGCCCGTAATCCGCTTTCGGCGCACCCGAGCAGGATGCCGTCTTCAAGCGCATCGCGCAGCATCTGCGTCAGTTCGCGGTAGTTGTCGTCGAGCACGCGGATCTTCTCGACGCAGGCCAGCGGCCGGCCGTCGGCGCGCAACCAGAGCGGCGGCGCGAGTTCGTCGGGCAGTTTCATCGCAACGCGAAGCTACTGCGTTCGCCGACGCGTACCGCCGGGTCGTCGGCAGCAGCGACCGCGAAGCGGATCGGGATTATGCCGGGCAACTGTTCGCCAGCCGGGGCCGAGACCGTGACCGAGACTGGCGTCAGGCTGCCGGCGGCGACGGCGAATTCGCTGTCGCCGACGATTTTCATGGTCAACGGGCCGTCGACCGTAACAATGAAACGGCGCGGCCGGTCGGCGATGTTGGCGAGCTTCAGCGTGTAGGCGTTCTCGATCTGCCCGTCGGCGGTTTCGCGGGCGAGCGCGCCACGGTCGCGCAGCACGTCGACGCGCAGCAGCGAGCGCTGGTCGAGCGTCCATGCCGTGAGGCCGGCGACCACCACGAGCACGCCGGCGTAGACCGCCAGCCGTGGCCGCCACAGCATGCCCGGTGCGGCCACCCGGCCGGCCAGTTCGTTCTCCGAGGCGAAGCGGATCAGCCCGCGCGGGGCGCCGATCTTGTCCATCACCTGATCGCAGGCATCGATGCACAGGCCGCAGTTGATGCACTGGTATTGCAGGCCATCGCGGATGTCGATGCCGGTCGGGCAGACCTCGACGCAGATGCCGCAGTCGATGCAGTCGCCGGTCGCCCCGGCCTGACGGCGCAGGCTGCGCGGTTCGCCGCGCGGGTGGTCGTAGGCGACATTGCGCGTCGCCGGATCGAACATGACGCCCTGGAAACGCGAGTAGGGGCACATGTGCTGGCACACCACCTCGCGCGCCAGGCCGGCCTGGATGTAGGTGAAGGCAGCATAGAAGATCAGCCAGAAAGCTTCCCAGGGGCCGGTGCTCAGCGTTGCGACGGTCGGCAGCAACTCGCGGGTCGGCGTGAAGTAGCCGACGAAGGTGATTGCCGTCCACCCGGCCAGCACCGCCCAGATGCCGTGCTTCAGCAACCGCAGCCCGAGTTTCCGCGCATCCATCGGCCGCTGGTCCAGTTGCAGGCGGGCCAGGTGATCGCCCTCGACCCGCGCCTCGATCCAGCTGAAGATCATCGTGTACACAGTCTGCGGGCAGGCAAAGCCGCAGAACAGCCGGCCGGCCAGTGCCGTCGTCAGGAACAGCGCGGTGGCTGCGGTGATCAGTGCGAAGGCCAGCAGCAGCGCGTCCTGCGGCCAGAGCACGAGGTCGAAGAAATAGAGTTTTTCGTGCGCGATGTCGAACAGCACCGCCTGGCGTACCGCGCCGTTGCTCTCCCAGGGCAGCCAGCACAGGCCGTAGAAAATGATCTGGGTGAACCAGACCATGCCCCAGCGCAGCCGGTTGAACCGGCCTTCGACCTCGCGGGCGTGGATTTTTCCCTGCCTGCGATACAACTCCAGCTTCGCTTCGCGAACCTTGCTGACCGGCTTGCCCATGCTTCTGTTCCTCGATGATTGATGCCCGTCAGTAGAGCACCGGCGAGAAAACAGGAACAGTTTCAGCTTGATCGATTTTTAACAGGCACAGATATATTTGCGGTCATCGGCTGTACCGCGGGCAAATCCACGCATCTGTCCCTGTGATTAATCTGCCGTGCTGGAACAATGGCGGCATCGAATACGAGAAGGTAGCGGAATCATGGAGATGAGCATCCCCGCAAGCGGGCGTGAGCCGGCAGCGGACAGCGGCGGGCGGATTCCCGGCAACAAGGGGATCTGGGTCGGCATCTGCTGCGAGTTTGTCGAGTTCCTGGTGCTCTTTGCCGTCTATTTCGTGGCCCGCGCCCATTTTCCCGACGCCTTCTCGGCCGGCGCAGAAAAGCTCTCCCGCCTGGCCGGCACCAGCATCACGCTGCTGATGGTCAGCAGCAGTTTCCTCATCGCCTGCTCGGTCGCCAGCATGCGCGCCGGCAAGCGGCGGCAGACGCTGTGGTGGCTGATCGCCGGGCTGGTCGTCGCCCTCGGCTATCCGGTCGCCAAGTTCCTGGAAATCCGCTGGAACCTGGCCAACGGCATCGACGGCGAAGCGGGCATTTTCTTTACGGTCTATTACTACCTGACCTTCAACCACCTGGTCCATGCCATGTGGGGCATCCTCGGCATGCTCTGGGTGCTCGCCCGCCACCTTGCAGGCGCCTACGATGCCGGCGATCACGCCGGACTGGAAGCACTGGCCAGCTACTGGCACGCCACCGACATCATCTGGCTGATCATCTTCCCGTTTTTCTACGTCCTGGCCTGAACCATGAACACACCACCCTGCGCTCCCTCGACCCGCTTGCTGCCGCTGGCCGGCGTCTGGCTGATGCTGGTCGTGCTGACGCTGCTCAGCCCTGGCCTCGGCGACTGGCTGCACGGCAGCGCCGCGCTGCCCTGGCTGGTGGCCGCCATCATCTGGCTGAAGGGCTGGCTGATCTGCCGCCATTTCATCGAATCCGGGCTGACCCATCCCTTCATCCGCCGGGTACTCGACGGCTTCATCCTGGTCACCCCGGTCGCGCTGGTCCTGATCGCCCTCTTCGGCCCGCAGTTTGCCCGCTGGGCGACGCTATGACTGCGCCGCGACCAGCCGGCCGAGCGTTGCCACCGCCTGTTGCCGGGCTTCCGAATCGGGATGGCCGAAGTTCAGGCGCAGGTGGTGGCGAAATTCGCGCTTGGCCGAGAAGATCGGCCCCGGTGCCACGCTGATGCCCAGTGCCAGCGCCTCCTTGTGCAGGCGCAGCGCATCGACCCGGGGTGGCAGTTCCAGCCACAGGAAATAGCCGCCCTGCGGCCGGGCCAGCCGGGTGCCCTCGGGAAAATGCTGCTCGACTGCCGCCACCAGCCCCGCCTCCTGTTCGGCCAGCTTGCGCCGCAACTGGCGCAGATGGCTGTCGAAACCGCCGTGGCGCAGATAGTCGGCGAGCGCGATCTGCACCGGCACGCTGGTCGCCAGACTGAACGACAGCTTCTGCCGCCGGATCGCCTCAGCGTAACGCCCGGCCGCCACCCAGCCAAGCCGGTAACCCGGCGCCAGACATTTGGAAAACGACGACACATGCATGACCAGTCCGTCGCCATCCTCGGCCTTGCTGCACAGCGGTGCCTGGCGGTCGAAATGCAGTTCGGCGTAGACATCGTCCTCGATCAGCGGCACCTGGTAGCGACGCAACAGGCCGAGCAGTTCCCTCTTGCGCGCATCGGCCAGCAGGCTGCCGGTCGGGTTGGCGAAATTGAGCATGAACAGGCAGGCCTTGACCGGATGATGGCGCAGCGCTTCTTCCAGCGCCGACAGGCTGACGCCCTCGCGCGGGTGGCTGGGAATCTCGATGACACGCAAACCGAGCCGTTCGCTCGCCTGCAGACCGGCGTAGAAAGTCGGCGACTCGATGGCGATCAGATCGCCCGGCCGGGTCACCGCCTGCAGGCAGAGGTTCAGCCCTTCCATCGCGCCGGCGGTAACGACGATCTCCTGCGGCGACACCGACGCCCCTTGCGCCAGATAGCGCAACGCGATCTGCCGGCGCAGTTCCTCGTTGCCCGGCGGCAGGTCGCTCAAGGTCGATTGCGGATCGAGCCGGCGCGCCGCGTTGGCCAGAAAACGCCCGAGCTTGTCGAAGGGAAACAGTCCGGCCGCCGGAAAACTGGAACCGAGCGGCACGATGCCGGGATCGCGCACACTGTCGAGAATCTGGAAGATGAAGTCGCTGACCTGCAGTTCGGTCGCGCCGCCGGCCGGATGCGTCATCGTCGGCTCCGGCAGTTTCTGGCCGAGACGCGCCCGGACGAAATACCCGGATTTCGGCCGCGCCTCGATCAGCCCGCGACTTTCGAGCAGGTAATAAGCCTGGGTAACGGTGATCGGGCTGATGGCGTGCGTGCGGCAGGCCTTGCGCACCGAGGGCAGACGATCGCCCGGGCGCAGCACACCGTCGCTGATCAGCTTTTCCGTCTGCGCCGCAATGTCCTGGTAGAGACTCATGGGCCGGATGTTAACAGTTCCGGCCAGCGCCGGCCTTCGCCTGGATCAAGTTACGGAAATGCACTGGCTGCGTGGTGCGTCCTGACGGATTCGAACCATCGACCTCCACGATGTCAACGTGGCGCTCTAACCAACTGAGCTAAGGACGCACGCTGAAAATCTGGAGCGGCAGAAGAGTCTCGAACTCTCGACCTATACCTTGGCAAGGTATCGCTCTACCAACTGAGCTACTGCCGCATTCTTGTGTGCTTCAAGAGCCGCGCATTATACGGATTCGGGAAAAATTGCCAAGACCCTTCGTGGGTGGGCGTCGACAAAATTTTTGCCGGGAAAAATCGGGGAATTTTGCGGTCGACCGTGAAAATCTGCAAAAACCGGGAAATGGCGCAAGGTTTGCCGACATCGCGGACAGGCGAAGTACGCTTGGCTCGGGTAAGCTGCGCAGCCGCGAAACATCAATGCACTTCAGTCGAAAACCCCGAAAAGGGGTCACGGAGCAACCATGTCTTTACTTTCAGAGCTTGCTGATCTCGCCCATCTGGAGTCGATGAGCGATTACACGGTCAGGAACCCGCACCAGGGCTGGGCCGTCCTGAGCGTGTTCGGCCCCACATCCGAAACCTGTGTCGCGGGATTCTGGAAGTTTCAGCGAGGATGCGACGAAGGCGAAGCCATTGAGCGCTTCCTGAACCGCTATCCAGGACGCGTCGAACTGGCGCTCGCCTCCGTGGAAGAAGTCGGCCTGGAATACATGGAGACCCCAGTGCAGGGGAAGAACGTCCTGGTCGTGCGCCCGATTTCTCGCGTTTGAATTGGCTTTTGGACAGTTTCCGGAGAACGTCGCGTTTCGTCCGTAATCCCTGTCAGGCAACAACAGACTGACAACGGGCCTTTGGGTTTCGTAGCCCACTGACTCCTGATCGGCGAGGCTGTGTGAAAACTCTCTCGCTATGTACCTCGATTGCCGGTTTCGCATCGTGATACCCTTGCGACATTCCCGATTTGCCAGAGGAACAGTGTATGCATATCAACACAGTTGCCGGCCGGAGCGGCAAAAAAGTCCGCTATCTAGCTCAGCAACTGACGGTCGGTATCTCGCTGCTGGCTTTGCTGAGCACCGCTGCTCTAGCGCGTGATGAAGGCTACTATCCAGTGCGCGAATTGCTCGTCACTGGTGAGACCGTTGTCGGCGAAAAGATTCAATACCCTACCACCGGTGCGCCCAAGATCACCGTTGCCGTGGTGACGATTGCCCCCAACTCCCAAGCCGGCTTTCATCGCCACCAGGTACCGCTAGTAGCTTACATTCTCGAAGGCGAACTCACCGTCGATTACGGTGAAAAAGGTGTGAAAACCTTCCGCCAGGGCGATGCAGTAGTCGAAGCGATGAATGTGCCACATCGCGGCATGAATCTAGGTAGTGGTGTCGTCAAGCTTCTGGCCGTGTATGTCGGTGCGGAAGGTTCGGCCAACGCAACGCTGGATAGGTAACCATAATCCGGCCGAAGCCGGCTTGGCCGAGGGCGGCATAGGTCTATCGCGAGTCTGGGCTTTACACCCCTTATCACCTTGCGCGATGTGTTCCGGTGCGATTCTGCTCTACGGCATCCCCAGATTCGTCATCGGCGAGAACCTTACTTCACGGGGGACGAGGATCTTTTCGCGTTCGCACGGTGTAAAGATCGAACTACTTCGGGAAGACACCTTCATTGCCCTGACCATGGAGAACAGCCAGGATATGCTCCTGGCCGACAGCTTCCATACGACAGGGTGCCAGAAAGCGGCCTCACGCGGTGTGACCGCTGAGCGGGGCTAGATTTCCGTCTGCTCGGATAACCGGTTATTCAATCGGCGCGAACCCGTAGTAGGAACCATAGGCCGACGGTGCCGGCGCATAGGCGGCAACCTTGATCGCATCAGCCAGGGTGACTTGGTTGGTGAGGCCGTCGATGCCGTCGGTTTCCCTCAGCCATCGCTCTTCGACCTCCATTTCGCTCAGGCCGTTGAGGCACAGGTTCCTGTCGAATCGCTCGGAACGGTACTCAAAAGCCATGTCATGGGCGATAAACAGGGTATGAATACAGGCTGTGATCAAGGTTTCGTCTACCGGGTCGGCACCCATCACCCGGGTGCCGCAGAAAGGGCAATGTACCGGGGTGTAGTAAAAGGTCTTGAGCTGGTTACGCTGAATGGTGTGGATCATGGTCATGCTGTTCTCCGTGTCGTTTTGAAACGGCCGGGTCCTGATGCTACCGGCCCGCCGCTAGCGTCTCATCGCTCGATTAATTGATTGCGCTGAAGGTCCGAGTGGGAAAGTCCGGCCAGTTCGCCAACCACCCGGTTGATACCCCGGCCCAGTAGCCACCAAGCATTGCCGTAGGGCAGGACGGAAATACCCGACTCGGCGCACAGGCGTTCCGCCAGGGCGCGTTGCTTTTCTATGTTCATTTATTCTTTTCTAGGTTTGCCCGGACATCGACAGACGCCGATCCGGGTACTTCATGCCGGCAATGCGTGCCGGCATGAAGTAGCTGACAGTTACGCCGATGCGGCGGTCAGCGAGAACGCCTGCAGAATCAGGCGATCTGAATGTTGCTTGCTTGTTTGCCCTTGGGGCCGGTGGTGATGTCGAAGCTCACCCGCTGGCCTTCAGCCAGCGTCTTGAAACCATTGGATTGAATTGCGGAAAAGTGAGCGAAGAGATCTTCGCCGCCGTCTTCAGGTGAAATGAAGCCAAAACCCTTGGAATCGTTAAACCACTTTACGCTACCTGTTGCCATATCTTTAATCTCCGAAAATTACGGGGCGGAATGCCCCTGGATGGGGCGAGATCAAGAGGGCGAGGCAAAAATGGGGGAATGGCGCCGCACAAACGCGGGTACTAGACCAACAAAATAACTACACAACCAGAAATCGCTGCAGTGCACGATACGCGGCATGGCGCTATATAGCAAACTGAATCTCTCAAGAATTGGTTTTCGCCCATTTTCACGGTCGACCGCCCCCCCCCCAACTTCCGGCCAAGCCTCAGTCGCCTGCACGGCGGATGTTTCCCACCTTGCCCGGGAGGCCAATCCGTGTTGGGATGTCACAATGATATCCATGCAGCGCTTGCCATGAAGGAAAGAGCCTTGCCCGGCCGCCGACACACCGGAAGAAACGACACAATGAATCGACTGTTCCAACTGCTCCGCCGCCTTGCCGGCATCTGCCTCATCGTCATGAGTACCGGCGCGAGTGCCGACGACGCTGCCCGCCAGCGCGCCATTGAACTGCTGGATTACCTCGATGCCGGCCGCTACAGCGAAGCCACGGCGATGTTCACGCCACGCCTGGCCGAGGCGTTGCCGGCCGGACGCCTGCATGTTTTCTGGGCGTCGCTGCCGGCGCTGTACGGTCAGCCGCTGCGGCGTGGCCGGCCGGTTGATGAGGAATTCCTCAGCGGCTACAAGGTGCGCATCGGGCTGGAATTCGAACAGGCGATGCTGGTCGCCGAAATCGCGATCAACAGCCAGCAGCAGATCGGCAGCTTCAT